>ERZ779974.664-NODE-664-length-14556-cov-2.45728_pt1 | contig 14556 bp, 17 predicted proteins | sample MGYA00511026_ERZ779974 | MGnify/ENA primary metagenome ERZ779974 (study PRJEB29588, sample SAMEA2153010) | human gut metagenome | biome: human gut; feature: human-associated habitat; material: faeces | place: Denmark | collected 2008/2010 ... | reverse complement strand
AGGGAATGGCAGAGTTTCTAAGGGCTTTCCACAGAATCAAGAGCCACGCAAATGCCAGACTGGAAATCGAAGGAATCCTTATCACCATGGATAATGAACGGACAAGGGTATCAAAGCGTGTGAAAGACCGACAGGGATGTTCGGGAGAAGATGGAAGGACTACATGATGTCGAAGTACCCGCAGAGACTGTCGGAGTTGATCGCACTGGGGCAGATAAACGAGCTGATAGCCAAGGTGGACGAGGAAGCAGAAGCGAAGAAAGAAACGCTGATTCAGCAGCTTCTGGAGGCACAGCCGATGCCGGAGACCGAGGATATGCTGGAGAGAGCCGGACACATGGAGATGATAACCAGACAGGCGGAGGAGATCATCCTGCACGAAGTAGTGTACCAGTTAAGATAGCAGAAAAAGAGGAAGCGGCAGAGCCGGAGCCTGTAAAAAAGAATACCGAAAAAGCATCAGAGGAATCCGAAGCGGAACATGCCGCAGAGGGTTCCTCTTTTCATATTCCGCAGTCAGCGACAAAAGAGAATATCAGGGAGCATAAGGACTGGGAGGAAGTGCAGAGCCTGTTGACCGATACCGGCGTATTTCCTTTGGAACTGTATGACCGTATCAATCATGTGTTTGCAAAAGAGACAGATCCGGCTGTGAAAAGGAATGCCGTCAGGGATATTTACCTTGATTACGGACTGCAAAAAAGCAGTGACGGAACACGGGGAATCATGCCGGGAAAGGATGTGGCGGATTTCTTTTTCGGGGAAGAGGGCTTTGTGCGGCTTTCGTGGGATGTGATTACCCATGTGATAGGTTCTCTGATGCAGAACAGCGAGTATATCCCATACCATGAGGAAGAAGATGCCATTGGCGATTTCAATATTCCTGATGAAATAGAAGATATGCAGCTTGGTTCCCGAAAAGACCATGAGGACGGACAGCTCAGCCTGTTTGAACTTTATCCCGGTCCTTACGAGGATGACGGAAAAGGGGGCGACCAGATATTGCCGGAAGAAACAGAGCCGGAGGAAATAAAGAGCGGATATATGCCGTTCCCGGTGGGAAGCCGGATTGCGTATGACGACCGTATCTTTGAAGTGCTTCAGTATCTGGACGATAACCATACGGTTGAACTGGGAGATATAGAGCAGCTACAGGGGCTTCATGGATATAAGGTCATAGAGAGACTGCCGGTAGTCCTGATTGAAAATGCAGAGCTTCTGCAACCCAATTACACAGAGGGAGAAGTGGCTCAGACGGTTGTGCAGTCCGTAGAGGATGGAGGTTTTTCGGAAGCAGCAAAGAAACGGATAGAAAACATGAGCCGCATCGGGCAGGCAAATGAGAAGTATGCCATGGATGTGGCAAAGGAAATGGAACAGCGTTTTCGGGACGGTACACTGAATTATCACTATCAGCCGGAGCATCGTCTGTACGAGGGAGGCCCTAAAGCAAAGTTCCGCAATAACGTGGAGGCAATCAGGCTACTGAAACAGTTACAGCAGGAGAACCGTATTGCAACTACGGAGGAACAGATCGTCTTAGCCCGTTTTGTTGGCTGGGGCGGTCTTGCCAATGCCCTGACACCCGGAAAGGAAGGCTGGGAAAAGGAATATGATGAGATTTCAGAGCTGCTGACAGAGGAGGAAATGCAGTTGGCATCGGCTTCAACCCTGACCTCTTATTATACGGATCAGAAAGTCATAGAGTTTATCTATCAGGCACTTTACCAGTTTGGTTTCCGGTCAGGAAACATTCTGGATCCGGCACTGGGGACAGGCAACTTTTTCTCAGCCCTGCCGGAGAGTATGAGCCAGTCAAGACTCTATGAAGTTATCCTGATGAAGGATAATGGAGATATGAATGCGGAGGAACTTCAACGCATGGTAATGGAAATAAATAGAACACAGGTTGCACCTGAGGAAGTGCTGTCTGATGAGGTGTACAGTTATGATTACAGACAACAAAAGCTGACTATGGCAACCAGTCCCATACAGACCAAGGAACTTCTAGATCAAATAACAGGAATGTGTGATCATGATGATTTCATGGAAGAAGAACAGGAAGCGGATTTATGTATGGGAGAGTAGTTATTAAGTGATTATTGGGAGGAGGGCAAAAGTGAATCAGGCACAAAGATATGAGCATCTTGTAGGGCTGACCGAAGGGAAGAAACTGGATTCTGACTATCGGGCAGCCTTTTACATTTTATCCAGTGTACCGGAGCTTTTTGAGGTCGCAAAAAAATGTGTGGATCCATATGGTATTTCCTTTGACAAAATCAAAAGATCATGTAAAGGAAATCTGGAGGAGTATCAGAGCCAGCTTTTGTCTATGGCACATAACCTTTTCTCATGGAACAACAGGACGACCGCCACGCCCCATGAACTGTCCCGTCTTACCTATCCGTGGATGGAGATTGCCTGCAACGCTATCTTCATATCCAGCGGAGAGGTTTCTGTGCTGATACAGGAGAATGAAAGTGGGGAGCCAAATCTGGTTTTGGATGCAACACCTTATGAGAAAACAAAGAGGATATACAAAGGATTGCAAAGAATGGGAGAGCGGCTGGCGGACCAAATGGAAGAAGCAGATGCAGAGGAAAGGGAAGGAGAGGAAGATTGGGAACGGTAGAAAAGCAGTGAAAACGGTATCAAATATATTATAGTACGAAAAGAAGCCGCCATAAATGACGGCTTCACGGTTACAAAATTACCAGGATTGCTCCTGCGTTTACATCATCATACTAGCACAAAGCAGCAGTGATGTCAAACATTTTGTAGCAGTAATAAAGTATGCAGAAAAAGCCTAAATGATACCGCAGGAAACCAGTTTTTCACGGATTTCCTTTAATACGGCAGGCTTTACATCGCCAAACTTCTCGAAGTGGACTCTGGAAAGGCTGACCTGTGTAATCCTTGTTACATTTGCCCAGCGTGGCATTTCGGGAAAACCGTAGACCTTATCAACCATTATATTGTAGTCCATGCTTTTGGGCATCTGGGAAGATAAAGGAATAACGATAAGGGAATCCTTTAAATTTTTCAGTATGATTGCCGGATGTCTGCCGCCAAATTCCGTGCCGATGTTATAACCGAAATCTACCCAGATGACAGCTTTCCGAATCAGTACAAGAGAGCGCATAATCAGTTCAATATCCGTTTCCGGCACGATACTTTTTTTGACAGCAATCACATATTTATCGGTAGCTTTGTCGTACTGATAGTATTTTGACACTACTGCCTGTTTATCGCTGTGCAGCCACTTAAATGCAGATGGCTTGATGACATTGGGCAGGGCGGAGGAGGGTATTTGAAAGGCTTTTTCATTCAGAATCAGATTTGTTTTTAAGGAAGTCCATTTATAGTATTCGTTGGCAAGTTTGACGTTTTCCGGTTCTTCCGGATTAATCTTCTGAAAATGATTTTGTAACGAGGAAGCCATTTCATCAAAGGAATGGTGCGTATCTTCTAATGTTGCTGTATGTTTCAAGGCAATTCTCCTTTGCAGATTTGTATTCCTGATTTTAGCAGATAATGTGACAGAGTACAACAAAATAATACGGAGAAAGGTAGCAGAAAGGTAGAAAATAATGTCAATCTTAGTGTATAAGCAGCGTTTCCGGCATCCGAACAAAAAGGACACACCAGGAGCAAACTATGCACATGTCCGGTATATTGCAACCAGACCAAGGGTTTTGAAGAATGAAAATATGAATCATGGGCTTTTCGGAAAACTGGAGCCGGGTGCTGTTACGGAATTTGGGGACTGGAAGGACGTGGCGAAGTTATCTTATGCCAATTCTAAAAAGGGAATCGTCATGTACCGCAGCGTGGTGTCCTTTGCAGAAGATACAGCAAAAGAGCTTCTTCTAAAGGATCAGAAAAGCTGGCAGAGATATATGGAAAACCACATAATGACGATTGCAGGAAAAAATGGCATCAAACGGGAAAACCTGCAATGGGCGGCTGCAGTGCATTGGGAAAAGAGCCACCCTCATATTCATGTGGTGTTCTGGGACAAGTCTGTAAGAGTAAAGAATCCGTTTACACCGCTGCAGATACCCAATGCCATCCGAAAGCAGATGATAAAGGACACTTTTGCGGAAAAGATACTTGCCTTTGCAAAAGAGAAAAATCTTGCAGTACAGGAAATGCGCCGGATAACGGATGAGCTGGTGGAGGAATTTGAAGAAGAACTGCGGTGTAAAAGCCCCGGCAGATTTCAGGCAGCGGAAAAATGGTTTGAGGAAGAACTGGAACAGGGAGTCTCTTTTGATAAAAAGATACTATCGGAACTCTCAGAGAGGCTCTTTGTACTTCGGACTATGATACCGGAACACGGGAGAATTGCTTATGGGCTTTTACCGCCGGAGAGCATGGAAAAGACGGACGAATTGGTACAATTCCTGCTTTTGGAGATACCGGAGATCAGGAAGTGCTTTGAACGGTATGTAAATGCCAAGTGCAGCATGGTGGGACTATATGCTGCGGATGAGGAATGGCTTTTACAGCAAAAGAAGAAGTTTGAAAAGGAAGCGGAGAAGATACTGGCAAACCGGGTATTATCCGGTGTTAAGGCGATATGCAGACTGGAAAAGGAGAAAAGAGGAGAGGCATACTTAAAGAGGAGCCACAGAGAATATCTGGCATCCAGAATGATTATGGAGGCTCTTGATATGCTGGCGCAGGCGGCTTGGAAACAGGAAGAAGATTTCCTTGACGAACAGGGTATGTCGGGAGAACTGTCGAAGGAGGCAAAAAAAGAATTGTTCCTAAGAAATCAGGATAAAGGATATGAACATTAAAATGATAAATAAAATTAAAAGTCAGGGGCATCCGTGCAGAGGATGTCCCTATGTTTTTACTAGGGGTGGCACAGACTGCATCATGGATGCCGTTCCGGGGGACTGTGCATGGTATTTTTACAAGCGGCTGATGGGACATACGGACGCAACCATTCCTTCTGAAGAAATCAGAAAACAGTACAGGGAATATGTAAAAAGACAATCCAAGGCAGAAGAAAAGCTGGAAAGAGGGATTGATATGCTTCTTGAAGTCGCAGAACTGAAATATGGCAGGCAGTACGCACAGTCTCTGAAAAAGAAGATGAGAGGAGGTACAGATTGAAACTAAAGGATGTTCTGCTTATTACAAATAATAATAAGGGTACGGAATATAAGTATCTTTCAAGCATGAAGGACTATATGACAGTCCTGTTTAGGGCATTTGAGGGTTCGGAAACAGAACTGGCTCATGCGGTGCAGGAACTGTGTCAGACAAAGGAGAACAGCCAGTATGCAGAAGTATATCTGGCGGCAAATAAAACCTTTCATGCCAGATTTTGCAGTGATGAATGGGAACTTAGGAATTTCCTTGGGGGAAACCATAAAATGACAGAGGGAGAGGTCAGTTTTGACAAAGACCGCTGTACAAAAGAATGTCTGGATGTACTGACGGCCTACAACATGGACCATGAAGGCCATCCTCTGATCGGGGCGCTGCATTATGAGTAAATGGAATATGATTTCAGGCAGGGCGAGGTACTGCATAACCTGAACGGAAGTGATTACAGTGTGCTTATGGTGTTGAATCAAAATGACCTGTTTCTGATGGCATTAAAAAGCGGACAGTTTCTAATCGCAGAGGGTACAAGGGCATATGCAAGATATCTGAAAGAAGGAATTTGCTCAGAGGACTGTATTGTAAGAGGAATTGAGTGGGACAGAGGAATCTATTTGGGAAACAACCTGTCAGAGATTGATATGGACAGTATTCAGAAAGAATATGGTATAAACCGTAATGAAGTACAGGAAGAAACCGGTATGGATGAAGAACCGGAATGCTAAAAGGAGAGGCATGAAAACAAAAGTTGAATTTTACAAAGCATTTTTTGAAGAACTGGAAAAAAAAGGCTTCGGGGTGGCACAGCCTTCCTCACCGGATTATGTGGTGGATATCCAGTTTAAGGGAAAGACCATTGCATTTTATACGAAAGTAGACATGATCGAAAAGAACCCCTTTGTAGAGGTGCCGGAAAAGCAGATGGAACGGCTTTGGAGCATGGCAAGGGCAACCGCCAGCTTATGCGGTATCTGTTCCGACCAGCCTTACGAGGAGGAAAAGGCTGAGAAACTGAGAAATGGAGTGATGAAGCTGAATGAGCATAACGGCGTCATACTTGCCTGTAAGCAGCATCCATTGTTCGGATATGTGCTCTCTACCTACAAGCAGGATGCACAGAATGAGAATAAGCCTATTCAGAGGCAGTATTTCTATAACAGGGAGGAAGCCTTTGAGAGCTTCGCTACAAGAAGCGGGCTGGTGGATGAGAGGAAACTGTTTACGGAAACGCAGTTGCAGCTTATCCATGCGGGGCTTGTGAAATTACGGACCATGGACGAGGAGCTTACCGAGGAAGATATGAAAACAGTCGGGGAACTGGTAAACAGGGTAGAGGAGATTGTGCCGGAACTGCACCGGGAGGAGCGGAAATTTGACGTTTCAAGACTGCTGGATGCTCTTTCCATGGGTAACGGCATGGAACGATAGGAAGGAGGAAACTGATGCAGCCACAGGGAGACAGCATCTGGGGCAACATCAATCTTTGTATTGAGATTGCCCTGAACATTTATTACTTATGCGGAGAGAAAGGCGAGGGAATTGTGATCCCAAAGGAACAGGCAGAGAAGGATTTTTCCCCTGAAACAGTTGCGGCGGGAAAGGAGTCGGATGGGTATCTTTACTATCCCAAAGGGGAGGCAATGGAAATGTTCCGGCATGAAATGCTGCAGAAGCGGCTGGTTATGATAAAAAATATGGAACTTGCGGCCACCGAACAGATGGAGGCAGTCAGAAAAGGCGGGCAGGCAGCAGCTTTAGCACGTTTTCAGGATATAGAGCCGCCGGGGGACAGGGGAGAAAATAAAAAGCGCATCTGGAACGGAATCTACATACTGAACGGAGAAGAACAGAAGATTGCCGTCCATGAGAGGATTGCAGAGGCTTTTTTAACACCCTATGCCTGTGAGTTTGGCAGGCGGGAAAATGGGTATTTCTATTATACTCTGCAAAGTGCGGCACTTCCCCTGTATGAGTTAAAAGGGGTGGTCCCGGAATGTCAGGAAATGATTGTTTCCGAGGAAAGCCTGTATGCCACTATCTGTACCCATTATCCGGCATACAGGGAGAGGTACAATGCGCTAGTGGCACAGGAGCAACAGATCCCACAGATAGACGCACCGGCAAACCTGTTTTTGCAGGAGCAGCTTGACAGGGGGCAGACAGAAGCGGATGAGGAAACTGTACATGAGGAAGCATTTGCAGAGGAGGAGGCGGATGAGGACGAATATGGAGAGCAGGTGGATTATGGATTTGGCGTATGAAAGGGGTGCGGATGAAACTTGTCTATATCGCAAGTCCCCTCCGTGGGGAAATTCTTTCGGAGAAGGATTATAGTAAAAACATAAAGAAAGCTACAGAATACTGCGAAAAAGCCTGTTCCCTTGGCGTGCTTGCCTTTGCACCCCATCTGTATTTTACACAGTTTTACAATGACACGATACCGGAGCAGCGGGAAAAGGGACTGGAAATGGGGCTTTCCATGCTGGAAAAATGCGAAGAACTATGGGTAATGGGGAAAAATATCAGTCAGGGCATGAGGGGTGAGATTGCCCATGCAAAAAACCTTGGCATCCCCATCTATCATGTAGAGATGCCGGATGACATTATGTATTATCCGGTCAGTGCGGACAATCATGCACTGCTGGGGCAGCATTCTTGCATGCCGGACAGCCGGGATAAGGACTATATGGGAAAAATCCTGGTGATGAATTATGATGCCCTAAAACCGGAATACCGGAGCAGACCATATCAGCTATGGTTTGCTACCGGCGGCTTTGGGTGCAGCCCTACAGCCAGGGGCAGGAGGGTTTTTGCCACCAGTCTTTATGATGGGGAGCAGAGCAGCTTTTACCGACAGGATTTTGCAGGGATTATAAAGCCTGAAGTCTGGGAAGAAGTACAGGGGCAGTATGATTTTCAAATAACCACTCAGGAAGTACATAAGGACAGTGAAACGCCGCAGGAAGGAATGGAGACATAAAAAAGAAAGAGAAAATCATTTTAGGAAGCATTTTGATAGTGTTTGGAACAATATTCAATCTGTTCTTTACCGCTGCCCTGCACCGGATATTGTCAGGACAGATGAAAACCTTTGCACTGGTGTCGGTCTGGGAGTGTGTGGCAGGTCTTTTCACGAAGCCAAAGCAGGGGATGCTGTTTTTATCCTTTGAGTGTTTTGTGCTGCTCTGTACCGTACTGTTCTTTACGCAGAACAGCAGATCTTATCAGTCAGATCTTATGAAAGTGACGGATGAAATCGAGATACCCGTACCGGTGGGGCAGTTCCAGCATGGTTCTTCCAGATGGATGAGGGAAGAGGAAAAGGACAGAGTGTTTGAGGTATGTACCATAAGCCCCACAAATCCGGTCATAAAAGAACTGATTGACACCGGGTATGAGGGGCTTGATTTTTTAAAGGATAGTGAAATGGTGGATATCAAAGCTGCAGGAGAGCCGGAGGACAGAGAGCTTTCCGGCAGCTTTGTTCCAATAGATGAGGAAACAGAAAAAGAAGCAGACGAAAGAAAGGAGAATGAGGAGACAAAAATAGAGGAAACGGATGAGGGCTACGAGATAGTAGAGTATGCCTACGAAAAAAAGGAGCCGGAGCAGGGAAAAGATGTGCCTGCCTGTGAGGAAAAAAGGAAAGGAGACGGACAGGATCCCTACCGTATTCTGAAAGAAGGCGGTATCGTGATAGGTATGACGAAATGTGGGCAGAAGGAAAAGATACATTATATCGCAGACGATACCCACACGCTTACCATAGGTGCAACCCGTTCCGGCAAGACGAGGACGCTGGTGCTGCAGTCCATTTGTCTGATGGCACTGGCGGGCGAGAGCCTTGTTATCAGCGATCCCAAGGCAGAACTGTATCAGTATGCCGCACCGTTTTTAGAGAAACTTAGGTTTGATGTTATCTGCCTTGACTTCAAGAATCCGGAAAAGAGCAGCCGTTACAACCTGCTCCAGCCCATCATTGATGCAGTGAACCGGGGAGAGATGGATAAGGCAGAGATGTACGCATGGGACATCACGAATATCCTTGTGGGCGATAATACCAGCAATGAGAAGATATGGGAAAACGGCGAGAAGTCCACGATTGCGGCGGCAATTCTCTGCGTGGTGGTGGATAATGCCAAGCGTCCGGAATACCAGAACCTTACCAATGTGTATTGGTTCGTGGCGGAAATGTGCAAGGCGGTTGGAAACAAGACACCCATGCAGGAGTATGTAAAGAAGTTAAGGCCGGGGCATCCGGCAAGGGCGCTTCTGTCAATCTCTGATGTAGCACCCAGCAGGACAAAGGGAAGTTTTTATACTTCGGCACTGACGACTTTAAGGCTGTTTACTTCAAGGGCGGTCTACTCCATTACCCATAAGAGCGATTATGACATAGCAGATATCGGAAAAAAGAAGCAGGCATTGTTCTTTATCCTGCCGGACGAAAAGACCACCTATTATCCCATTGCAAGCCTTATGGTGTCGCAACTCTATGAACTGCTGGTACACCAGTCGGATGAAAGGGGCGGCCGGCTCATAAACCGGGTAAATTTTGTCTTAGAGGAATTTGGAAACTTTACCAAGATCAATGACCTGACGAACAAGCTGACCGTAGCGGGCGGTCGTGGTATGCGGTTCCATTTCTTTTTGCAGAGCTTTGAACAGCTTACGGAGAAATACAACAAGGAAACAGCTGCCATTGTCAAGTCAAACTGTCAGAGCTGGATTTATCTGCAGGCAGACGATAAGGAAACCCTGTCTGAAATCAGCGATAAGCTGGGGAAATACACTTGTTCCGGCTATCAGCTATCCAGCCAGCACGGGCGGTACGTCAATCCATCTTCAAGCAGCACTGTAAGTTTAGTGGCAAGGGATCTTCTGACAACGGACGAGATACGGAGAGTGTCAAGACCATATCAGATCGTGGTATCACGTTCCCACCCGGCAATGATGGTTTCTCCCGATCTGTCACAGTGGTATTTTAACAAAATGCTGGGACTTGGAGACAAGGAGCATAACCGCAGGGTAAGGGAAGAACGGGAGCGCAGGAGGCCGGTACTCACCAGCGTAAAGGAAGATATACCTTTATGGAATATCTGGGTTTATTACACGAAAGATCTTCAGATGAAGGAAGAAAAGCAGAAACAGCAGGGACTTCCGGTACAGGCAGGCACCCTGTTTTCAGAGAAATTTATGCGGAGAGGAGGAAAGCTGACGGGAAATGAAGAAGATGAATAGATGGTTACAAAGATGTAAGGCGGCAGGAAAGACATTTCTTGCCGCTTTTGCCGTGTTTTTGCTGAACACACAGACTGCCTATGCAAGCGGTATCAGTGAGAGCAAACTGGCAAAAGGAACAGAAAAGCTGATCGGGGATGCCACAACCTGGCTCATGGTGCTGGCACCGGTCGTTGCGGGACTTCTGATTATTTATTTCTGCATCAGGAGAAGTGCGGCGGACGAGATGGATCAGAAAAAGTGGAATAACCGTATCGTGGTTGCCATCGTGTCCTGCATCGGGGCAGTAATCGGAAGTGCAACCTTAAATATCATTATTGGTTATTACCAGTAATGCAGACAACCTAAAAAATAAATTTAAAATTCGGAGGAATGAACACTATGAGAAAAATCAATGACACTATGAACAGACTGGCGGTAGCAGCTTAGGTAAAGGGTGGACGTATGAGAAAGAAGCTGGCTGACGTTCTTACCAGAAAAGAAGGAGAAGGTTTCGTAGATACCGCATTGAAAATCTTGATTTCTGTTGTGGTTGGTGCGTTGCTGCTGGCAGGGCTCTATGCACTGTTCAAGGACACCATCCTTCCTACCCTGACGCAGAGAATCCAGAACCTCTTTAATTATCAGGGGTAATGATCGTACAGGAAAAAACCATAACGTTCAATGAGAACTGCCTGCCGGGAAACTGGCAGGCAAATTTTATGTAATGGAGGAAAAAGATTGAAAGTAACAGCAAAAATTACAAAGAACTTTACCGATGCAGGTAAGCTGAAAGCATTTGCCACCGTATGTCTGGCAGATGCTTTTTTGGTAACAGGAGTCCGGGTTGTGGAGTGTGAGAAGGGAATCACCGTATTTATGCCCAGTATGAAAGACAAGGAGGATGAATATCGGGATGTATGCTTTCCGATTAAACCGGAGCTTCGCAGTCAGATCAATACAGCAGTATTAAATGCCTACGATGCGAGCTTGAAGGAGAATGAAATGGATGGGGAATAACAGCCAGATAATCTGCGCCACAAGGGAGGTGAAGCGGATTGGAGGTTATACTGGTACTTCTTATCGTGGCAGTCCTGAATGGAGCAGTTGCTTATATTGATGAAATGTTGCAGGAGTTAGTCCCTATGACACTTTATGCCGACCGGTATATGCTGGCGGCAAATGGCGGGAGCATGGTAGATGTACTGTTTGATATCCTGCTTGGGTTTGGCGTATCCATGATTATACTGAAATTTCTGAAAAAAGGGTTTGAATGTTATGTCATGTGGACGGACGGGGATCCGGACACAGAGCCAGCCGGTCTTGTCATCCGGTTTATGCAGGCGGTGGCTGTGGCGGTCTGCTTTCCCATCGTCTACGGATGGATGGCAGAAATCACACAGGGATTGATTGATGACCTGATGGCAGCGATAGGAGCAGCCACCGATTATGACTGGCAGGAGTGGGTAAACGGCATCTCATCCTTGGGACTGACAACAGCAATCTTCGGACTCATCTTTGTTGTCTGCTATTTTATCCTGTATTTCCAGTTCCTGATGAGGGGACTGGAAATCATGATCCTGCGGATTGGGATGCCTATGGCGTGTGTGGGGCTTCTGGATAACGATAAGGGCGTATTCAAGACCTATATCAACAAGTTCTTTCAGAGTACCCTTGCGGTGGTTATTCAGATCTGTCTTTGCAAGCTGGGCGTAGGTATGATGCTGAATATCGGAATCAATATGAATGTATTTTGGGGAATGGCGTGTATGGTGCTTGCCATTAAGACGCCGTCCTTCCTGAGAGAGTTTCTTGTGCCTGCTGGCGGCAGTGGAGGCGGAGTCATCAACAATGTTTACCATTCCGTGCGGTTAGTTGGCATGGTAAAGGGTATGGCAAAGTAAATGGCGTTAGTTTGAAAGGATGGAACGGTTTGAAATTAGATGATATTTCCATAGCCATAATCAGCCTAATCCGTGCGGGAGCGGTATTCCGCTTTGTCTATTGCATGGTGCGTTTGCAGGGTGCGGAGGAAGAACAGGCGCAGTACCGGAAAAGGGCAAAGAATACGGTATTGTTCTATATCGTTGCGGAGAGCATCTGGCAGATAAAGGACATTGTTATGTATTATTATGGGTCATGAGAAGTTCCCATGTTGCGGGACTGGAAAGGAGGAATTACGGAAGAACAGAAGTGGGAGCTGTATATCCCCAGTGGGGTAAAAGCGGAAAATGAATTATTTAATGGTTTTGGACGGAGGGAGCTTTTGCAGAGTATCGCAGGCTCCCTCTTTGGCGGTGTGTTCGCCGCCGTTATCTGGCTGTGTTCTAATAACGTAGCATTTACCGTGGTTGCGGTTCTGACGGGTATCTTTGGGAGTGTGATGATGTGTACCAAAGACCAGAATAATCAGAGCGTAGTCGATCAGGTGGGCAATATGATACGTTTTGCAAGGAGCCAGCAGATTTATCCCTATCGCGCTTTGAGCGAATGGGGCACATGATGAAGTAAGAAACGATTCTACCAATTCAATATGGATGCTATTCTACCGGACCAGAGGAAAAAGGAATTGTGAATACCTATCAAACCATAACAGGAGGTCTGTTTGGAATTTTTAGATTTATTCAGTGGAATAGGCGGCTTTAGACGAGGATTGGAACGAAGCGGACATAGATGTATCGGTCATGTAGAGATCGACAAGTATGCGAACATCAGTTACATGGCAATGTACGGACTTTCCTACTGCAAGTACGGAAAATGCGGGGAAGGAAACTGTTGCCGGATATGCAGTAAGGAGGTAAGAGAACACTGTGACGGAAGTAAATGCACGGGCGAGTGGTTCGCCAAAGATATTAAACAGCTTACAGCAGGAGAGATTCCAAGAGCTGAAATCTGGACTTTCGGATTTCCTTGCACAGATATCTCCCTGTCAGGAAAGCGGGCAGGTCTTGCCGGAGAACGAAGTGGACTATTTTTTACAGTCGCTGGTCTGCTCAAAAGCACGCCTACCAAAGATAAACCCCGCTTCCTTATCGTTGAGAACGTTAAGCATCTGTTGTCAAGCGAGAGAGGCGGGATTTTACCGCCGTTCTGTTTAACTTATGGGAAGCAGGGTATGACCTTGAATGGCAGTGTGTCAACAGTAAGGATTTCGGAGTCCCCCAGCACAGGGAGAGAGTGTACCTTGTTGGATATCTTGGAGGAATCCGTGGACGAAAAGTATTTCCTGTCAGCGGAACAAACACAGCGGTTGTTAAAAAAGTTATAGGAGGCTATCAGGGAGAGCGTGTCTATGATGCGGATGGGATTTCCGTTACCCTGACGGCGGACGGCGGCGGTGTCGGAGGAAAGACAGGGCTGTATCTGTGCGGGACAAAGAAGCCGGAGGAATGGATGGAGTGCCTGAAAGAGAATGGAAATGAGGAATGCGGAGCAAAGAACTATGCCGGTTTCCTCACACAGAAGAAAGAGCCGGATATGACAAGGACTTCACGGTGTCTGGTGTCTCATTATAACGCTGGGATAACGAGGTTTGGGGAAAGCTCCGGTGTGCTGCACTGTAAAGCCTGTGACGGAAAGTGCGTGCAGGCGAGAGCAGCACTTACGCCGGAGAGGGAGAACAAGCGGCAGAATGGACGAAGGTTTAAGAATGTTGGAGAGCCGGGATTTACCCTGACGGCGGTTGACCGCCATGGCGTGATGATGCTGCAGTGTCCATATTATGCCGGAATGCCTATTCGGGAAGCAACCAAGCAGGGATACGTAATCGCAAGGCATGGGGATGGGGTCAACCTGTCTTATCCGAACAGCACAGTAAGCAGAGGGCGGGTAGGTAAGCAGTGCGCCCAGACGCTTGTGACAGGTGGGAGCATGGGAGTGGTAGTATACTGTCGCATCCGCAGGCTCACACCGAGAGAGTGTTTCCGGTTACAGGCATTTGAAGATTTCCTGTTTGACCGTGCAAAGGCGGCAGGAGTCAGTGATGCACAGTTCTATAAGCAGGCGGGAAATTCCGTGACGGTCAATATCGTCTATGAGATAGGACTGCGGCTTGCGGAAATGGAGGCGGGCATCCTTGAAGTTTAACATTCTGTATGTGGATCCTCCTTGGGCTTATAAGGTTTACAGTAAGAAAGGACAGGGACGCTCCGCCGAAAATCACTATCGTACTATGAATGTTGAGGACATCTATGGGCTGGATATCCAGTCCATAGC
>ERZ779974.641-NODE-641-length-14960-cov-3.96028_pt1 | contig 14960 bp, 9 predicted proteins | sample MGYA00511026_ERZ779974 | MGnify/ENA primary metagenome ERZ779974 (study PRJEB29588, sample SAMEA2153010) | human gut metagenome | biome: human gut; feature: human-associated habitat; material: faeces | place: Denmark | collected 2008/2010 ... | reverse complement strand
TACACGGTTTTGCAGACCGCTGACTAAGCCACTCATCCAAGGAACCATTATTTCTCGTTTGCGGTTGCAAAGGTAGTACAAATTTTGAAACTACCAACTATCCGCAGCAATTTTTCTTTGTACTTTTTTTCTTTACATCGCACTCTCCGCGTTTCTTGTCCATCATATCCTTTAGTTCACAGCCACTTACACAGCTGTCACAAGGATTCTGATTTTCTCGCGTACGACGAAAAAAACGAAATATTCCATATATGACGCGGGCAATGCAGAGTACAACCAGTACTCCGACTACCCAATCTTGCCAATTATTCATACAAACAATCCTCCAATCTGATAAACAGCAAATGATACAAGCCAAGCCAATCCCGTTGTGTAACAAGCAGCAAAAAGCGCCCATTTCCAACTACCCGATTCCTGTTTTATAGCCGCTATCGCCGCAATACACGGGAAGTAAATCAATACAAACAACATATAACAGAAAGCAACCAATGGAGTAATCGGAATTCGTTCTGCCAAACTTACTGAATCAGCATCCGGATCATCTGCATATAAGACACCTAATGTACTTACTACCAATTCTTTCGCTCCCACACCGGAAAGCAAGCCAATACCTAGTTTCCAATCAAATCCCAGTGGTTTTATAACTGGCTCTATACCACGTCCCAACTGGCCGATATAAGAATTTTCCTGCTGCTCGGCAACTGTTTCATAAGCATCATGATTCGGATAATACCCCAAGAACCAGATTATAATAGAAGCAATCATAATAATGCCTCCCATCTTTTTCAAATACTGCGCTCCCTTTTCCCATGTGTGACGGAAGATCGATTTTGCTGTCGGCATCCGGTAAGGTGGAAGTTCCATCACAAATGGAGTATCATCACCCTTCACCAGAAACTTGCTAAACAAGCGGGCCATTACCACAGCCAGTACAATACCAATCACATAAATACTTAACAACACCAGACTTGCATTGTTCGGGAAGAAAGCACCCACCAACAATAAATAAATTGGCAGACGCGCACTGCAAGACATCAAAGGATTTACCAACATTGTAATAAGACGGCTCTTCCGGTTCTCAATAGTACGGGAAGCTATAATAGCAGGTACATTGCATCCAAATCCCATAATCAAAGGAATGAATGATTTTCCGTGCAATCCCATTTTATGCATGATTTTATCCATGATAAAAGCTGCACGAGCCATATAACCCGAATCTTCCATAAGAGAAATGCAGAAATACAAAATCAAGATATTCGGCAAAAAGACACACCCCGCTCCTACCCCACCAATAATTCCATCAATCAGCAAATCTTTAAATGGACCTTCCGCCATATTATTGCGTAACAAGTCACCAATCTGCTCGACAAGCCATTCAATCCCCATCATCGGATATTCTCCAATGACAAACGTACCTTCAAACATCAGATACATAAAAAGGAAGAAAATAGGAAATCCCCAGACACGGTGAGTTACGATCGAATCCAGCACTTTTGTTGTCTGCGCCTGCTCCAAGTGATTATCTGTGAATGTCTCCTTCAGTGCACCACTGATAAATCCATATTTAGCATCCGTAATAGCCGATTCACAATCCTCATTCATTGTGTCCTGAACACGCTTCGACATCTTATCACGGACATGGAATATCTCATCCGCATTTGGTAATGTCCGCACAATGCGCTCAATGTCAGGATCATTCTCCAACAATTTAATGGATAGGAAACGGGTAGAATATTTATGACGGATAAATTCGTTTTTGGACACTTCACTTTTTACAGCTTCAATCGCTTTTTCGATATCAGGACCATGATTGATATGAATATGCCGGAAGACACGCCCCGTCTTTTTATGTTCACGTACATAATCTTCCAAATGCTCTTCCTCGTGGTTCTTACGATCTTCCAGAGAATCATGCCATTCGGTCAAATCCTTAAGAACTTCCGGATTCATATTTCCCTGTTTATCAAAGAAGTCTACTCCTTCATACAGATTGATAACAACATGAAACAAGGTATCCAATCCACGATTTTTCTTACTGACAGTAGGCAACATCGGCACCCCGAACAACTTACTCAACAGATGATAATCCAATGTATTTCCACTGGCTTCCAACTCATCATAAATATTCAGAGCTACCACCATGCGGACATTCATATCTATCAATTGAGTAGTCAGATATAAGTTTCGCTCCAGATTAGAGGAATCGACTACATTAATAATCACGTCCGGAGTTTCATCGATAATATGACGACGCACATAGATTTCTTCCGGCGTATAAGCAGACAAAGAATAAGTTCCCGGCAAATCGACAATACGGAAATGATAGCCTTCGAAATCAAAATAACCTTCTTTGGCATCCACGGTTACGCCGCTGTAGTTTCCAACATGCTCATGAGCACCGGATGCAAGATTAAATAAAGAAGTCTTGCCACTGTTCGGGTTTCCGACCAAAGCAACATTAATGGTACGGCGTTTACCTAACGCCAACCGTTTCATATCTTCTTCTTTTACTGAAAGGTCTTCAGGCAATCCTTCATGATAAACGGTCTTCTCGGCCAGTTTCTTTGCTTCCTCTTCGCTGATAACTTCGATCATTTCAGCCTCCTGACGACGAAGAGAAATTTCATAACCTAAAACTTTATATTTTATGGGATCTTTTAGCGGAGCATTCAACAGCACTTCAACCGTTTTACCTTTAATGAAGCCCATCTCCACAATACGTTTACGAAAACCACCGTGCCCCAATACCTTTACAATAACACCTTTTTCTCCTGTTTTTAATTCGGACAAACGCATAACTCTCAAAATTTTCGGCAAAGATAATTCATAACTTCGGAGCATGCAAATTATTTAGAATGTTTTTAAATAGCAGCTTTTTTCATCCTCTAAAAGATTCAGAAAAAATAAAAAAACTTATTGATAAACTCGTATCTTTGCAGGTATGATACAACAACGCGTTACAAAATATATAGAAAAAGAACATTTGTTCTCACCGGATGATAAAATCCTGATCGCATTGAGTGGTGGCGCCGACTCGGTGGCATTACTATATATTCTGCATACAGCAGGCTATCATTGCGAAGCCGCACATTGTAATTTCCACCTGCGAGGCAAAGAATCAGACCGGGACGAGCTATTTGTCCGCCAACTTTGCGAAAGAATGGAAATCCATTTACATACCATTGATTTCAACACGACCCAATATGCAACGGAAAAACATATTTCGATTGAAATGGCCGCACGGGAACTCCGCTACCAATGGTTCGAGAAAATTAGAAAAGAATGTCAGGCAGATGTTGTCGCTGTGGCCCATCACCAGGATGATAGCATAGAAACTATACTACTTAACCTGATTCGGGGAACAGGAATTATCGGTCTGTTAGGAATCCGCCCCCGTAATGGAGCCATCGTACGCCCTCTGCTTTGTATCAACCGGGAAGAAATAATTCGTTACCTGCAAAACATCGGACAAGATTATGTGACAGACAGCACCAATCTGGAAGACGAATATACCCGTAATAAAATCCGGCTCAACCTCCTTCCCCTCATGCAGGAAATTAATCCGTCAGTCAAAAACACTCTGGTAGATACGAGTAATTATCTAAATGATGTAGCCACTATATATAATAAATGTATAGAGGAAACTAAAAAGAAAATCATTACGGCAGAAGGTATCAGAATCTGTGATTTGGTAAAGGAACCGGCACCCGAAGCCATCTTATTCGAAGTCCTGCATCCTCTAGGATTCAATTCCGCACAAATCAAAGATATCGCTCACTCGCTTCATAGCCAACCGGGCAAGCAATTCTGTAGCAAAGAATGGAGAGTGATAAAAGACAGAGAATTTCTATTAATAGAAACTGCGGAATCTAAAAATGAGACTCTTCCTCCTTTTCAAATCATCAAAGAAGAAAAAGAATATACCCCTGATTTCCTAATTCCACGCGACAAAGGAATAGCCTGTTTTGATGCCGACAAACTGAATGGAGATATTCATTACCGGAAATGGCAGACAGGAGACACTTTTATTCCTTTCGGAATGAAAGGAAAGAAAAAAATAAGCGATTATCTGACCGACCGCAAATTTTCTATCAGTCAAAAAGAACGCCAGTGGGTACTCTGCTGTGGTGAACACATTGCGTGGCTGATAGGCGAACGAACAGACAACCGCTTTCGTATTGATGAAACAACTAAGCGTGTCGTAATCTACAAAATAGTTTGAGGCAATTTCTGTTTCTTGAAGCAATCTGACAACAAAGCCGCAAAAGGAGTATCATACACCCGTGCTTTCTTAACGCAAGCTTTTACACAGGCACAACACTTGATACATTTAGCTTCATCTGTATGCAGTTCATCCCCTTTCGTTATAGCCCCTGCCGGGCAACGGACCACACACAATCCACAATGGGTGCACAAATTTTCATCCTCCACCCAAGGAGTGCGGGGAAGCGGTGTTCCACTTTTACGTAACTTGATAACTTTCCTCAAAAAGCGAAACAAAGGAAAAAATGGCTGGCTCGGACGTTTAATAGCACGTACGTCTACCGGATAAAGGGTATCCATGCTATCAGCAGCCTGTATTTTTTCCATGATTTTCTTCCCAAATTCCGTAGCAAAGGCTAAATCCGACTCATCGGGACGTCCCACCGCAATCGGATGTTTATCAGTACTATATGAATGTTCTCCAATAAAAGTTGCCCCGGCAATCACTTTCAATCCATGAGGAATAGCAAAAGCATCCAGTTCCATTAAAGCTTTTTCATAAGCACGGTTTCCATACACCACCACCAAAACGGTCGGAGTATCCACTCCCCGGATGTACTGCAAACGCTCCATTGCCAGAGGAGCGACATGCCCTCCATACACAGGCACTACAATAATGGCCAAAGCAGATGCAGGAATCACGATTTCATCTGCAATCTGCTGCGTCACATTGATAGGAAGGATATTTTTTATGCCCGTACCGTGAACAATCGCTTCCGCAACTTGTTTAGATGTGTGTGTAGGCGAAAAATAAATTAAATGAGCTTCATTTACTGTCATACTATTTTCTTTTATGTAGCAAAGATACACTTTTACGTGGAAAAAAATGTTTGATTGTTCATGAAACCAAAAAAAATTATTATCTTTGCCCCGTTGAAACATTCTACGATTCAACATATACATCCCTAATTCAGAATAAAAAACAAAACGTATGCTTGCATATCTGTAGCCATAAGCTGTAGTAATGCTGTCCGTAATTCAGCAAAAAAAGAAATATTAATAACTTACCATACTATATGTATAACATTATCCAATTAAACGACAAAAATCTGTCGGAACTTCAAGTTATTGCCAAAGAGTTAGGCATAAAAAAAGCAGACTCATACAAAAAAGAAGACCTTGTTTATAAGATACTCGATGAACAGGCTATTGTAGGAGCTACTAAGAAAGTTGCCGCAGATAAGCTCAAAGAAGAACGCAAAAATGAAGAACAAAAGAAAAAGCGTTCACGGGTAGCTCCTACCAAAAAAGAAGACAAGGTAGTTTCCACACCAAAGAGTGGAGAGGTTAATAAAACAAAAGAAGCCACTCCTGTAAAAGCGCCACAACCTTCCAAGAAAGAAGAAAGTACAAACAAAGAAAAAGAAGCTCCTGTTGTAGAAGCTAAAGCAGAAAACGCTACTACTGCTCCCAAGCGTAAAGTGGGACGTCCACGCAAGAGCGCTGACGCAGAAGAGAAAAAAGAAGTAGAAAATGTAACACCGGCTGCTCCCAAAGTGGTGGAAACTAAGCCTGTTGTTGCAGAGAAAACTACTGAAACAAAAGAAAAAGCTGCTCCAGCACAACAGCCGACTGCTGAAAAGAAAGAAAAAACAAACCCGGCTGTAGAAACAAATAAACCAGCCGCAGAGCCAAACAAGCCTGTTGCAGAGAAAAAAGTCATAGATAAACCACAAAAGAAAGCCGCACCCGTTATCGACGAGGAAAGCAATATCTTATCCAACGTTGACGATGATGATTTTATTCCAATCGAAGATCTGCCTTCTGAAAAAATAGAGCTTCCTACCGAACTCTTTGGCAAATTCGAGGCAACTAAAACAGAACCTGTGCAAACAGCACCTGAACAGCCATCTCATCCTCAACAGCAACAACAATCTCAACAGCAGCAAGCACAGCAGCAACGCCCGCGTATTGTCCGTCCACGCGACAATAACAACGGTAACAACAATGTGAACAATAATAGCAATAACGCTAATAACAACAATAATAATTTCCAACGTAATAACAATAATCAAAATCAGGTTCAGAATCAGAACCAACAACGCTTACCGATGCCACGTGCCACTCAGCAAAACCATGCGAACGAGAATCTTCCGGCACAACAGCAACAACAGCAGGAGCGCAAGGTTATTGAACGCGAAAAGCCTTACGAATTCGATGATATTCTCAACGGAGTAGGCGTTCTGGAAATCATGCAGGATGGATACGGATTCCTCCGTTCTTCCGATTACAACTACCTTTCTTCTCCTGACGACATTTATGTATCACAATCTCAAATCAAACTCTTTGGTTTGAAAACCGGTGATGTAGTGGAAGGTGTTATCCGTCCACCCAAAGAAGGAGAAAAATATTTCCCGTTGGTAAAAGTGTCGAAAATTAACGGACGTGACGCAGCCTTCGTTCGCGACCGTGTTCCTTTCGAACATCTGACACCTCTCTTCCCGGATGAAAAGTTTAAACTTTGCAAAGGCGGTTATTCAGACTCTATGTCTGCCCGTGTCGTCGATCTTTTCGCTCCTATCGGTAAAGGCCAGCGTGCATTGATCGTTGCCCAGCCAAAGACAGGTAAGACCATCTTAATGAAAGATATCGCAAACGCTATCGCAGCCAACCACCCGGAAGTTTACATGATTATGCTGCTGATTGACGAACGCCCGGAAGAAGTAACAGACATGGCGCGCAGCGTTAATGCAGAAGTAATTGCTTCTACTTTCGACGAACCGGCAGAACGCCACGTAAAAATTGCAGGTATCGTATTGGAAAAGGCAAAACGTCTGGTAGAATGTGGTCACGACGTAGTTATCTTCCTTGATTCTATTACTCGTCTGGCTCGTGCATACAATACAGTATCTCCTGCATCCGGTAAAGTTCTTTCCGGTGGTGTGGATGCAAATGCACTTCATAAACCTAAACGCTTCTTCGGTGCTGCCCGTAATATTGAAAACGGTGGTTCACTGACTATTATTGCTACCGCATTGATCGATACCGGTTCTAAAATGGACGAAGTTATCTTCGAAGAATTCAAGGGTACAGGTAACATGGAGTTGCAGCTCGACCGCAACCTGTCCAACAAACGCATCTTCCCGGCAGTCAACATTACCGCATCCAGCACTCGTCGCGACGACCTGTTGCTTGATAAAACAACCCTTGACCGCATGTGGATATTACGCAAATATCTTGCCGACATGAATCCGATCGAAGCAATGGACTTTGTTAAAGACCGTCTGGAAAAAACCAGAGACAACGACGAATTCCTGATGAGCATGAACAGCTAATCAACAGCAAACTTATAAATGAACGGTGAACAAACTGCGCCATAACAAGTGCAGTTTATTCACCGTTTTCTTTTTCGGTAACCCATTTTATGACTTATCACCTGCCGTTTATCACTTATCATTCAACTCCCATCACCGATAGTTACCCCTAACCGCTTGCCACACCTTTCATTTTTGTACAAAATACTTTCATTTGCGTCCAAAACTACTACCTCGCCCTTTTTTACGTTTCCTTTTTTCCTACTTTTGCTTCCAAATCAAATATTACTTAATTCTAACCAGTAATGAAAACTATTTATCCATTCATGGGATTAGCCCTGTGCAGCGTGACAGCGCAGGCCCAAGAAAAGCCCAATTTCCTGATTATCCAGTGCGACCATCTGACACAACGCGTTGTGGGAGCTTACGGACAAACACAAGGCTGCACCCTCCCTATTGACGAAGTCGCTTCACGAGGAGTTATCTTCTCCAATGCTTATGTAGGCTGCCCTCTCAGCCAACCCTCACGCGCTGCTTTATGGAGTGGCATGATGCCTCATCAAACCAATGTACGTTCCAACTCCAGCGAACCTATCAACCCACGTATTCCCGAAAATGTACCGACATTAGGAAGTCTTTTTTCTGAAAACGGTTACGAAGCCGTACACTTCGGAAAAACGCATGACATGGGTTCACTTAGAGGATTCAAGCATAAAGAACCAGTAGCCAAGCCATTCACTGATCCGGAATTCCCGGTCAATAACGACAGCTTCCTGGATGTAGGAACATGCGAAGACGCTGTTGCTTATCTAAGTAATCCGCCGGAAGAACCATTCATCTGTATCGCAGATTTTCAGAACCCTCACAATATCTGTGGATTTGTAGGAGCGAACGAAGGAGTACATACCGACCGCCCCATTAGCGGAACCCTTCCGGAACTACCAGCCAATTTCAATGTAGAAGACTGGAGCAATATCCCTAAACCTGTACAATACATCTGCTGCAGTCATCGCCGCATGACCCAGGCCTCTCATTGGAATGAAGAGAATTACCGTCATTACATTGCTGCTTTCCAACACTATACCAAGATGGTTTCCAAGCAAGTAGACAGCGTATTGAAAGCACTTTACTCCACTCCTGCCGGAAAAAACACAATCGTTATTATCATGGCTGACCATGGTGATGGGATGGCTTCACACCGCATGGTGACCAAACACATCAGCTTCTACGATGAAATGACCAACGTACCGTTTATCTTTGCAGGTCCCGGCATCAAACAACAGAAAAAGCCCATAGACCAAGTATTGACACAGCCTACACTGGATCTTCTGCCTACCCTTTGTGATTTGGCAGGAATTCCTGTTCCGGCCGAAAAACCGGGAATCAGCCTTGCACCTATATTAAAAGGAGAGAAACAGAAAAAAACTCACCCTTATGTCGTTTCCGAATGGCATAGCGAATATGAATATGTCGTTACTCCCGGACGTATGGTACGCGGACCGAAATACAAGTACACTCACTATCTGGAAGGTAACGGAGAAGAGCTATATGATATGAAAAAGGATCCGGGAGAACGCAAGAATCTCGCCAAAGACCCTAAATACAGTAAAGTCCTCGCCGAACACCGTGCCATGCTTGATGATTACATCGCCCGCACCAAAGACGATTACCGGAGTTTGAAAGTAGATGCCGATCCACGATGCAGAAACCATACTCCCGGCTACCCCAACCACAAGGGCCCTGGGGTACGAGAGATACTCAAAAGAAAATAAATTATAAAAAAGAGTGAAGATTTCTTTGTAATCTTCACTCTTTTTAGTTCTTTTGCAGATAAACTTACAAGCAAGCAATTCTTATATCAGGTGAAAAAACACAGACGTCATATAATTGCAATAGTCGTAACCGCATTAATATCGGTCACCTTATATGCTGCACGTACAAATTCAGATCGTCTTTCTTTATTACAACCTTTACTTGAATACAATCATCCATTTAGTCCGGACACCCCTGTCGACAGCATCATTGCCTGGGAAAAACTTTTAGAACCGGAATTACAAAAGGAACAACAATACCCACTCCTATTCCAGATAAATCTGCTGACCGTTCAAGCCTTAATCACAGAAGGCAACATCAGTCTCGCCATCAACCAGGCCAATCAGATGTACCAGAAAGCCAGAGAAATGGACTATCCTTTGGGAATAGCACTCGCATTACACGCCATTGGAAATACCTATTTAAGTTCGTCAACACCACAAGTTGCCATCAAATCGTATAAGGAAGCATTAGAAATCATCCAGAAACTCCCTCATGCCAACCAATATATCAAAACGATCTTGTCCCAATTTATCCTGACGAAGCTCAACTATCACCAAATGACAGATATAGAAGACAATATCCGGGAACTCGAATCTGTTATCAACAAGGATACGAATCCCCAAGACGATTTCCACCTTGTTTATTGTCAGGCATTCTATCGCATCCAGATGCATCATCTTCCGGAAGCATTAAACTATATACGACAAACCGAACAAATCAGCCGGCAACACCAGTACCCATATTTTCATTTAATGATTAAATACCTGTATTCACGCTACTACACTGAATCCAAAGAATACACGCAGGCACTAACCACACTTGACGAATTACTTTCGCATACCAAAGCAGCCAACTCATACAGATCCCTGCAAGTACTGAAAGATCGTGCACACATACTTACACTAATGGGAAACAGCAAGGAAGCATGTGAAGCTTATGAAATATTCAATACGTACAAAGACTCTTTGGACGCAATGAATTATATTCGCCAAATCAATGAATTGCACACCCTCTACCAAATAGATAAAAATGAACTGGACAACTTAAACAGACAGAAGACAATCCTCTACTGGAGCTGGTTCACCATCCTATTCATAGTCATACTGATTGTATTTTTCATCCTTTTGGTCAGACGAGGAAATAAAAAACTGCGCCAATCACAGCAGGAACTGGAAAAAGTGAAAAAGCAAGAAGAAAATTCCATCCGGACAAAGAGCCTTTTCCTTTCCAACATGAGCCATGAAATTCGCACGCCGCTCAATGCGTTGTCCGGCTTCTCCTCCATCCTGACGGAAGAATCCATCGACAACGAGACCCGGAAACAGTGTAGCGATATTATTCAGCAAAATTCAGAACTGTTACTCAAGCTGATTAACGACGTAATCGACTTGTCCAGTCTCGAAGTAGGCAAGATGAAATTCAAATATGAGCGATGTGATGCAGTGGCAATATGCAGAAACGTTATCGACATGGTTGAGAAAATAAAACAAACGAATGCTAACGTCCGTTTTTCGACCTCTTTCCATTCATTAGAATTGACGACAGACAATGCAAGGTTACAACAATTATTAATCAACCTTCTCATCAATGCAACCAAATTTACTCCGCAAGGTTCCATCACCATGGAACTGGAAAAACAGACAGAAGACATAGCACTGTTTTCCGTGACCGACACCGGTTGCGGTATCTCTCCGGAGAATCAGAATAAAATATTCAACCGTTTTGAGAAACTGAATGAAAATGCTCAAGGGACAGGACTCGGTCTGTCTATCTGCCAACTCATTATCGAGCAGCTGGGCGGCAAAATATGGATTGACTCCAATTATGAGGAAGGAGCCCGTTTCCTGTTCACACACCCCATTTACCATGAGCAACAAGGAAAGGAGGAAGCCGAATGAAACAAGTCCTGCTCCTGATCCTTCTATTATGCTGCACCCTCACCGGAAAAGCCAGCACCGAGATTGTTTTGGAATCCGACAGCCTGATAAAGGTGTTGGAAACATTACCGTACGATACGACACGGCTGAATGTTCTCAATCAAATCATCAGAATAGAACAAAACAACCAGCAATGTATCCAATATTCGGATGCATTAATGAAAGAAGCATTGCAACTGGGAAATGACAAATATGCCGGTCTGGCTGCTTACTACCATATTTTATACTATTACAATCGTAATAATCAAGACAGTGTAGCCAAATGGCTCACCATAATGGAGCCTCATGCCCGGAAATCAGATTTATGGAATTACTTCTTTGATGCCAAACGTTTCCAGATAGACCTGTACACATTCAACGAACAATACGAACTTGCTATCAACGAATCTCAAAAGATGCAACAGCAAGCCTCCCAAATGAATAGTAACCGGGGTAGTATGGCTGCCTATCAATGCTTGAGTAATGCATATATCGGCAGCCAGCGCTGGGATAAAGGAATAGAAGCACTGGAGGCTGCCTACCAGCTACTCACTCCGACAGAAAATCCGGTGGTCCGTATCTCGGTATTGTCACAGTTAGTATCCGTTGTCAAAGAAAAGAAGGATAATAAAAAACTATTCAAATATTTGCAGGAACTGGAAAACACTCTTCATAACCACATCAGTGCAAACCCATCCTTAAAAGCGGGATTTGCCGATGTATACCTGTTCAATGAACTGTTCTACAGCTATTATTACCTGAATACCCATCAGCCGCAACAAGCCTATGAACATCTCGTAAAATCTAAAGAATATCTGGACGAGAATACTTATTTCATGTATAAAGTACTCTATTTCGACACATTTGCCAAATATTACCAGGCAATTGGAGCCTACCAACAGGCATCGGATTATATCGACACGACACTGACGATGTTGAAGAAAGACTTCACAAGCGACTATGCCGAACAGCTACTCGAAAAGGCCAGAATATGGAAACAGGCAGGGCAAAGCGGAAAAGCCATCCCCCTGTATGAGCAGGCACTTGCCATCAAAGACTCGACAGCCACTGTACTCTCAAACAATCAGATGGCACAGATACAAAGCAAATACAATATCGAAAAAACAGAACTGGATCAAAAAAGGGAAAACAACCGGATCCAGCTCACCTATCTGATCTTTATATTTGTTATCCTGATTCTGCTTTTTATCTTTATGGCACGACTCTTTATGGTACGGAAGGCACTCAAATACGCGGAAAACGAAATCCGGAAAACAACAGAAAACGTGCGGAAGACCAATGAAATAAAAAATCGCTTCCTGTCCAACATGAGCTATAACATCCGTACCCCACTCAACAATGTGGTCGGTTTCTCACAACTCATAGCCAGCGAACCCAATATAGACAAGGAAATAAGGCAAGAATACTCAAACATCATCCACAAAAGTTCGGAGAAGTTAATGAGACTTGTCAATGACGTTCTCGACTTATCCCGTTTGGAAGCTCAGATGATGAAGTTCCAGTTGCAAGACTATGATGCCACTACCCTATGCAAGGAAGCATGCAGCATGGCGCAGATGAGGAACGAAGAAACAGGTATCCAGATTGAATTTTCCAGCGAAACGGACGCCCAAATCCATACCGATACAATGCGACTGACACAGGCCTTGATTAGCGTACTGGTGTACCCACAAGAACACCGGCAAGCACGAATCATCCGGTTCACATTAAGCCAGAATGAAAACATGCTTTGTTTCCGGATCACTAATTCACCTTTGGCAGACCATGCATTCGTATCACAGGAAACCATCATCCGGCATGATATCAACCTATTGTTACTAAAACATTTCGGAGGAAACTATCTCGTCAACGATAAAACTCCCGAAGGTCCGGAAATTGTTTTCATCTACCCCATCGTTTCCGAATCGAAATAAAGCACTATCTTTGCAAAGTGTAAACTTAAACACTTAATTATGTACACCAACAAACAGATTTGGAGTGTCAGTTATCCGATACTACTAAGCTTGCTGGCACAAAATGTCATCAATGTCACCGACACAGCATTCCTCGGACACGTGAGTGAAGTAGCCCTTGGAGCATCAGCTATGGGCGGGTTATTCTATATATGCGTATTCACCATCGCATTCGGATTCAGTACCGGTTCGCAGATAGTCATCGCACGACGCAATGGCGAAGGACGCTATTCGGATGTCGGTCCCGTCATGATTCAAGGAATCATGTTCCTGTTCGTCATGGCCCTGCTGCTATTCGGATTCACCAAAGCATTCGGTGGAAACATCATGCGTTTGCTGGTTTCTTCAGAATCCATCTACGAAGGAACGATGGAATTTCTGGACTGGCGTATTTACGGATTCTATTTCTCTTTTATCAATGTCATGTTCCGGGCATTGTACATCGGCATTACACGCACTAAAGTGCTAACCATCAATGCTATTGTCATGGCATTAACTAATGTCGTACTGGACTATGCATTAATTTTCGGAAAGTTCGGTTTGCCGGAAATGGGTATCAAAGGGGCTGCTATTGCTTCCGTATTGGCAGAAGCCTCCTCCATTCTCTTTTTCGTCATCTATACGTATGCCACGGTCGATTTAAAGAAATACGGTATGAACCGCCTGCGCACATTCGACCCAGCATTGCTGATGCGGATTCTTAGTATCTCCTGCTTCACCATGCTGCAATATTTCCTGTCGATGGCTACCTGGTTCGTTTTCTTCGTAGCCGTAGAACGGTTGGGACAACGGGAACTGGCGATTGCCAATATCGTCCGGAGTATTTATGTCGTATTGCTGATTCCGGTCAACGCACTGGCTACGACTACCAACAGCCTTGTCAGCAATGCTATTGGTGCAGGAGGCATCCAGCACGTGATGCCGCTCATTAATAAAATTGCGCGTTTCTCCTTTTTCATCATGCTGGGGTTAGTAGCGGTATCGGCACTGTTTCCGCAATTCCTGCTCTCCATTTACACTAGTGAAGCTGCGCTCATTACGGAATCCGTACCCTCGGTATATGTAATTTGTTGCGCCATGCTTATCGCATCCGTAGCCAACGTGGTGTTTAACGGTATCTCCGGAACAGGAAATACACAGGCAGCCCTGTTGCTCGAAACGATTACAATTATCATCTACGGATCATACATCATTTTCATCGGAATGTGGCTGAAAGCACCGATCGAAATTTGCTTTACGATTGAGATTGTGTATTATAGCTTGCTGTTGATAACAAGTTATATTTATCTCAAAAAAGCAAAATGGCAGAATAAAAAGATATAAATACAAGAGATTTTTGTACATTTGCAAGCTCAAATAAAGAGTAGACGGAAAAGTCCCTCTTTCGGCCAAGTAAATTGTAATTAGTAATTCGTAATTAAATAACTATGTTCGATAATTTAAGTGAAAGACTAGAACGGTCATTCAAGATTCTGAAAGGTGAAGGCAAAATCACCGAAATCAACGTGGCGGAGACGCTGAAAGACGTACGTAAAGCACTTCTCGACGCCGACGTAAACTACAAGGTGGCAAAGATTTTCACGGATACAGTGAAAGAAAAAGCGCTTGGCCAGAACGTTCTTACGGCTGTGAAGCCAAGCCAATTGATGGTGAAAATCGTGCATGATGAACTTACACAATTGATGGGTGGAGAGACAGCCGAGATCAACATCGACGCCCGTCCGGCAGTTATCCTGATG
>ERZ779974.623-NODE-623-length-15315-cov-2.05511_pt1 | contig 15315 bp, 16 predicted proteins | sample MGYA00511026_ERZ779974 | MGnify/ENA primary metagenome ERZ779974 (study PRJEB29588, sample SAMEA2153010) | human gut metagenome | biome: human gut; feature: human-associated habitat; material: faeces | place: Denmark | collected 2008/2010 ... | reverse complement strand
AGAGAAAAGGAAAAAAAGAATGAAGCAGATAAAAAAAATCGGTCTGTGGTGTGTATTGCTTTTTGCCTGCATCCAGATATCGGGCTGTGGAGACAGCCAGACCTCCTGGAAGAGTGGGGATCATGAGATCAGCAGTGAGCTGACTTATGAAAAGAGCATGGATTTAGATTATGCCACAGAGTTTGCAGTGGATTATTATGAGAACGGTTTTACACTGATTTCCATATCGGATGGAAGCAGATTTTTGCTGAATACCGAAGGGGAACAGGTACCGGAGGATTTAGAGAATGGGATCACAGTCTTAAATGTCCCGGTGTCCAATATTTATCTGGTTGCCTCGGCGACTATGGATATGTTTTGCAGTATCGGTGCACTGGATCACATCTGCCTGTCCGGACTGCCTGAGGAAAAATGGGAGATCCCGGAGGCAAAGGCGGCAATGGAGAGCGGGCAGATCGTATATGCCGGAAAGTATAATGCACCTGATTATGAACTGATCTGTTCGAAAGAGTGCGGGCTTGCTATTGAGTCAACGATGATCGGGCATTCACCGGAGGTAAAGGAGAATCTGGAATCGTTTGGCATTCCGGTTTTAGTCGATCATTCCAGCTATGAGTCTGATCCGCTCGGCAGAACCGAGTGGGTAAAGCTTTATGGAGTGCTGACCGGAAATGAGGATGCGGCGGTGAGCGCATTTGAGGAACAGAAACAGTATGTACAGGAACTTTCCGATGTGGAAACGACCGGAAAGACGGTTGCATTTTTTTATGTTACAACAGCGGGAACGGTCAGTGTGCGAAAGAGCAATGACTATGTTCCGAAAATGATAGACATTGCCGGTGGGGAGTATGTGTTCCAGAATTTAAAGGGCGAGGATAACGCAGCTTCCAGTGTCAATATGCAGATGGAAGAATTCTATGCGCAGGCGAAAGACGCAGATTATCTCGTCTATAACAGCACGATTGACGGCAATCTGACAACGGTTGATGATTTACTGGCAAAAAACAGTCTTTTTGCAGATTTTAAGGCAGTCAAAGACGGAAACGTATGGTGTATCGGGAAAAACCTTTATCAGGATACAATGGATACCGGAAGCATTATCCATGATTTTCATGAGATGCTGACCTCGGAGGATACGGATGAACTTACCTACATGTATAAGCTCAAATAGAAAAATAAGATATACGGTCTGTTTTGTCATTCTGATCACATTATCAGTACTCTTTTTTATCGTCAGTGTATGTGCCGGAAGTGTGCAGATTCCGCTCTCAGATATCTGGAGACAGTTCAGAGGGGAACAGGATGAACTTTATGCAGCCATTCTCTTTCAGATCCGTATCCCGAGAACGTTTGCGGCAATCCTGCTCGGCGGTGCGCTGGCATTGTCCGGGTATCTGCTGCAGACTTTTTTTCATAATCCGATCGCAGGACCGTTTGTCCTTGGCATTTCTTCCGGGGCAAAATTATTTGTGGCGGTCGTGATGATCGTGTTCTTAAGATATTCCAGAACACTATCTTCTGTGGATCTGATCGTGGCGGCGTTCGCAGGATCTATGCTGTCGATGTTTTGCGTGCTTCTGATGTCACCGAGAGTTCAGAATATGTCATTTTTAGTACTGATCGGAGTGATGATCGGCTATATCTGTTCTGCAGTCACAGATTTTCTTGTGACATTTGCAGAGGATTCTGACATTGTGAATCTTCATAACTGGTCGATGGGAAGCTTTTCCGGCATCACATGGGAGAATGTGAAAACGATCGTGTTTGTTGTAGCCGTTACAGGCATTTTGACATTCTTTTTGTCAAAACCGATGGAAGCGTACCAGTTAGGAGAGACTTACGCAAAAAATATGGGTGTCAATATCAAAATGTTCCGCGTATTGCTCGTGATCTTATCGAGCATCTTATCCGCAGTGGTAACAGCGTTTGCAGGACCTGTGTCGTTTGTCGGGATCGCGGTGCCGCAGATGGTAAAGCGGTTATTCCGGACGGCAAAACCGATCATCATGATACCGGCATGTTTTTTAGGTGGGGCAGTATTCTGCATGTTCTGTGATCTTCTGGCGCGGATGGTGTTCGCACCGACGGAGATGAGTATCAGTACCGTGACAGCGATTTTTGGCGCACCGGTAATGATCGCAGTCATGTTGAAGCAGCGACAGGAACGCTATTAAAGAAGCAGATGAGGAACGGAATGGAAGAACGGGAACTTTTACACACGGACGGACTGTCCGTTGGATATCACGGAAAAGAACTGATAAAGGAGATAGGGATTTCTCTGAAAAGGGGAGAGATCGTGACATTGATCGGACCAAACGGGGCAGGAAAATCCACTATTTTAAAGACTATCGCAAAGCAGCTGCAGGAGATCTGCGGCAGCGTTTATGTGGAAAACACCAGGCTGTGTGAACTGCCGGAAAAAGAGCTGGCGAAGAAAATGTCCATTGTTTTCACAGAGCGCATCACACCGGAGCTGATGACAGTGGCAGACGTTGTGGCGATGGGGAGATATCCGTATACCGGAGGACTTGGCATCCTGACACCAAAAGATGAGGCGGTGGTGGCGCAGTGCATGGAACAGATCCGCATCTCACCGTTAAAAGAACGCAATTTTATGAGTCTGAGTGATGGGCAGAAACAGCGTGTACTGCTTGCAAAGGCGCTGTGTCAGGAGCCGGAGATTCTGATCCTTGATGAGCCGACATCTTATCTGGATGTAAAGTACAAACTCGAATTTTTATCCATGCTGCAGGAGATGACACGGAAGAAAAAAATTGGTGTTCTCATGTCGCTGCATGAACTTGATCTTGCAGAGCGTGTGTCGGACAAAATTGTATGCGTCAAAGGGGAAAACATTGAGCATTACGGCACGCCGGAGGAAGTCTTTGCCGATGGATTTGTCGATCAGCTTTATGAGATCACGGACGGAACGTTTCAGGAGAAAAGCGGTTGCGTGGAACTGAAAAAGTGCGGTGGCATACCGGAGGTATTTGTGATCGCCGGAAATGGTACGGGAAGTTTCCTGTTCCGGCAGCTTCAGAGAAACGGGATTCCATTTGCAGTGGGGATCTTAGGAAAAAATGATATTGATTATCCGGCGGCAGAAGCACTTGCGGTGCAGGTGATCGCTGCGGAGGCGTATCAGGACTTTGAGAGGCAACATTATGAGGCGGCAAAACAGGTGATGTGCGCATGCAGAAAGGTGATCTGCTGCCAGACGGTATTTGGATCACAGAACGGGCTGAACAGACAGCTTTTGCAGGAGGCAGAAGACTGTGGAATGGAGATAGAATTATGGCAAAAGTGATCATGGTGCAGGGCACGATGTCAAACGCAGGAAAGAGCCTGATCGTGGCAGGACTCTGCAGGATTTTCAAACAAGACGGATACCGGGTGGCACCGTTTAAATCCCAGAATATGGCACTGAATTCTTTTATCACAAAGGAAGGTCTTGAGATGGGACGCGCACAGGTGATGCAGGCGGAAGCAGCGGGGGTGGAGCCGGTAGCTGCAATGAATCCGATTCTATTAAAACCGACCACACATGTCGGCTCACAGGTGATCGTGAATGGTGAAGTGCTTGGGAATATGAGCGCCAGAGATTATTTTGTGTATAAAAAACAGTTGATCCCGGAAATCAAAAAGGCATTCCGGGAGTTAGAAAGAGATAACGACATTATCGTGATCGAAGGCGCAGGTAGTCCGGCAGAGATCAATCTGAGGGAGAATGACATTGTCAATATGGGATTGGCAGAGCTTCTGGATGCACCAGTGCTTCTTGTGGGAGACATTGACAGGGGCGGCGTGTTTGCACAGCTTCTCGGAACGCTGATGCTGCTCGAGGAACCGGAAAAGGAACGTGTAAAAGGGCTCATCATCAATAAATTCCGCGGGGATAAAACTATATTAGATCCGGGCGTTGTGATGCTGGAGGAGCGGGGACATGTGCCGGTCGTGGGCGTTGTGCCTTATATGGAGCTGTCCATTGATGACGAGGACAGCTTAAGCAGCAGATTTGACCGCAGGGAGGAAGGCCTGATCGATATTGCAGTCATCCGTTATCCAAGAATTTCCAATTTTACGGATCTGTCTGTCTTAGAGCAGATCGGGCAGGTTTCCGTGCGCTATGTGGACAGTGTGAGAGACTTACACCACCCGGACATGATCGTGCTTCCGGGCAGCAAAAATACAATGGCCGATCTGAAATGGATGCGGGAAAATGGTCTGGAGGCGCTGATCAAAAAGAAAGCGCAGGATACCATTGTTTTTGGGATCTGTGGCGGATATCAGATGCTGGGTGAGACGATCAGCGATCCATATCAGGTGGAAAGCGGTGGAAGCATGAAGGGCATGGGACTGCTTCCGGCTGCGACGGAGCTGAAGCAGGAAAAAACAAGAACACAGGTAACGGGAACTTTTGGAGAAATTTCCGGAGCACTCTCCGAACTTTCCGGAAAGAGCGTGCGCGGATACGAGATTCACATGGGCAGTACCGGATACGGTGGAAGTATCGCAGACAGTGAGAATGTCAGACAGCCGGAAAGCAGAAGTGACGAAAAAGGCTATGTATGCAGAATACAAAACGAAGCAGATGGCAGTGTAAAATACGACGGAATCTTTTCCGGTAACGTATATGGAACCTATGTTCACGGCATCTTTGACGAGGGGACGCTGGCAGAGACACTGGTTGGTATCTTGGCTGAACGGAAGGGTGTGGTGCTGGATACCGGGCAGATGATAAGTTATGGGCAGTTTAAGCAGATGCAGTATGATAAACTTGCAGACGGTCTGCGGGAATCCATGGACATGGAAGCAGTGTATGCGATGCTGCGGGAAGCTGCGATTTAAAACAGAAATGTTGTTACTGGAACGAGGTACGAGTGAACAGTAACGAAAATGCGCAGTGCATAAAGAGGAAAAATAATGGAATTTAAAATAGAGGAACCGGATAAAAAAATCAGGCAGGAAATCAAAGCAAACTGGGATCGCGTGGCAAAACCGCTGGATGGTCTGGGGGAGTTTGAGGGACTTCTCGCAAGGATCGGGGCAATCCTTGGGTCGCCAGAGATTGATATTGCAAAAAAAGCAGTGATCGTCATGTGCGCAGATAATGGCGTTGTGGCGGCGACTACACCCTAGATAGTTCCACCAGTGTCACAAGTTCCTCAATGCACCAGCCAGTCCGGGCAGGAGATCACGGCAGCGGTGACAGAGAATCTCGGAAAAAGAAATACTTCGGTCTGCAAAATGGCGCAAACAGTTGGCGCAGAGGTTTTTCCGGTGGATATCGGTGTGAACACCGACCGGATTTTTCCGGGAGTCATCAGCAGAAAAGTAAAAAAAGGTACAAATGATTTTCTGCTAAAACCTGCGATGTCAGAGAGAGAAGCCATGCAGGCGGTCCGGGTTGGGATGGAACTTGTAAAAGAGTGCAAAGAAGCTGGATATACGCTGCTTGGCACCGGAGAGATGGGAATTGGCAATACAACGACAAGTGCGGCGATGGCAGCAGCTCTGCTTTCCGTTCCGCCGGAGATCGTGGCAGGGCGGGGCGCCGGATTAAGTGATGAAGGGCTTGCCAGAAAAAGACAGGTGATTGCAGAGGCACTGGAAAAATATCAGTTGAGAGAGACTGAGCCGATGCGTATTTTATGCTCAGTCGGCGGGCTGGATATCGCAGGACTTTGCGGCGTGTTTTTAGGTGGTGCAAAATACCATATGCCGATCGTGGCAGACGGTGTCATCAGTGCGGTGGCAGCGCTTACAGCAGAGCGGCTTTGTCCGGGAACAAAAGAATTTATCATTCCCTCCCACAAAGGAAAGGAACCGGCTTCGGAACTTTTGATGCGGGAGCTGGGGCTTTCTCCGGTTCTGGATGCAGAACTTGCATTAGGAGAGGGAACGGGGGCAGTCATGATGTTTTCCCTGTTAGATATTGCCATGAGTTTATATGAGACAGGGGCTACTTTTGGCGATTTTAAAATTGAGGAGTATCACAGGTTTTGATAAAGTCAGTGTGAACATATTTTTTACATGTGACAGAAAGGTGCAGTTATCAGGATGATCACATTGGTGACAGGGGGAAGCGGCAGCGGAAAATCTGCATATGCAGAAAGCCTGCTGTATTCCTGCGAAGGAATCAGATATTATATTGCAACCATGCAGATTTATGATGCAGAGGGCGAAAAAAAAGTAGAGCGGCATCGGAAACTGCGGGCAGGAAAAGGGTTTCTTACGATCGAAAGCCCGATGAATGTAGGAAAAATCCAGTTTGTATGTGCTGGAGAATCAGGGCAGGCGCAATACCGGCAGGAAGCAGAGAGGAAAGGGCAGTGCAGCTCAGAAAAGAAATCGGCACTGCTTGAGTGTATGTCAAATCTCACAGCAAACGAAATGTTCACGAAAGACGGCATGAAATCCGAGGAGGAAGTAGTTGAAAAAATTGTATCTGAGATACAGACTCTTTCACAGAAACTCGACAACCTTGTGATCGTCACGAACAATGTATTTGAGGATGGTGTAATCTATGACGCCGGAACAATGGAGTATTTGAGAGCACTTGGCAGGATCAATGCAGTACTTGCGCATCTGGCAGACCGGGTGGCAGAGGTCGTGGTTGGAATTCCGGTGGAGCTGAAAGGATGAAGTTATGAAATTATTAAAAGCGATGGCAATCGCATTTTCCATTTATTCTAAAATCCCCGTGCCGCAGTTCGAGTGGAAGGAAGAGGACATGGAGTATATGATGTGCTTTTTTCCGTGGATCGGTGGGGTGATCGGACTGTTTTTTTTCGGATGGGCGGTGTTATGTAAGAAATTTGCGGTAGGAAATGTCTGCTATGCACTGATCGGTGCGGCAATTCCGTTAATGATCTCCGGTGGATTTCATGTGGATGGGTACATGGACACGATGGACGCATTTCATTCGTACCAGAGCCGGGAAAAAAAGCTGGAGATTTTAAAAGATTCCCATATCGGTGCGTTTGCGGCGATCATGCTGGCTCTTTATTATATGATCGATATCGCAGCAATTTCAGAAATACATACCCAAAAGGCGGTGTCTGCGGTGGCAGCCGTATTTTTTCTGGCGAGATGCTTTAGTGGGATTGCAGTTATGACATTACAGCCGGCAAAGAAAGAGGGACTTTTGTATACCTTTGCATCCAGTGCACAGAAAGTCAGGGTAAAAGCAGCCTTATATTTTCAGGCAGCGCTTTGTGTGGCAATCATGCTGCTCGTATCCGGATGGTATGGAGCCGCGGCAATCGGGGCGGCGCTGCTCAGTTTCTTTTATTTTAAAAAGAAAAGTTACAAAGAGCTTGGTGGTATCACAGGTGACACTGCCGGATTTTTTGTGACAGTCTGTGAGGCGGCTGCGGCAGCTGCGGTTGCGGTGGCCGGATATTTCTTGTAACTTTTAAAATAGTATTCGGCAGAAGGGGAGAAAAAGCATGCAATTATATATCGGAGGATATGCGCAGGGCAAGCTTGCCTATGTGCAGGAAAAGCTGAAAGGGCAGGAGGTGCCTGTTGTAAATGATCTGCATCTCTGGGTGAAACAGCTTTTACAGGAGGGAAAACCGGCGGAAGAGATTGTGCTGCAATATTATAAGGAGCACCCGGATTGTATCTTTATCTGCGACGAGATCGGCAACGGCATTGTGCCGATGGAGAAGCAGGAGCGGGAATACAGGGAACGTGTCGGCAGATTATTGATCCGGCTTGCAGAGGAAGCGGAGACAGTGGAGCGCATCATATGTGGAATGGGACAGAAGATAAAATAAAAGTAAAAATCACATGGATCAGACATGGCATGACACAGGCGAACGGAGAACACCGTTATCTTGGAAAAACAGACGAACCGTTGTCTGAAACAGGAATCCATCTTTTGCAGGAAAAAAAGAAGGAATATTTTTCCAGTCCACCGGAATTTTTGTATACATCTCCGATGAAACGCTGCGTTCAGACAGCGGAACTGCTTTTTGAGAGGAATCCAATCCTGATCCCGGAATGGAAGGAGATGGATTTCGGGCAGTTTGAGGGAAAAAATTATGAGGAATTAAAGGATGATCCCTGCTATCAGAAGTGGATCGACAGCAATGGAACATTGCCATTTCCCGGCGGAGAGTCAAGAGAGCAGTTTATCCGGCGTTCCATGGAAGGTTTTGACCGGATGATGTCTGATATTTTAAAAAGATCAGAAAAGAACACCGGAATACAAAACGACACAGATCCGCAATATCTGAACAGTGATCGTGGAACAGAAATCCCAGTCGCAGCCGTAGTGCATGGCGGTACGATCATGGCGGTGTTAAGCAGTCTTACCGGATGGGAATATTTTGATTTTCAGGTGAAAAACGGGGAAGGATATGAAACTGTGCTGGAATGGATCCTGGGCAGATGGAAGATAACAAGTCTGACTAAGATAGGATGTGAGGACTCAAAAAGTGAACATTTACAATAGATAAGAAAGGAAATTAAATCATGATTTATCATATTGCCGCCATGTTGGCGGGATTTCTCATGGATCTGCTGCTTGGAGATCCTTACTGGCTGCCGCATCCGATCCGTCTGATCGGAAACTGGATCAGTTTTCTGGAAAAGAGACTTCTCGGCAGCAAAACAGAAGAAAAACATACCACACCGGAGCAGGAACAAAGGAGAGGAATGCTGCTTGTACTTGCAGTTTTGAGCAGTACGGTGTTTGCGACGGCTGTGCTTTTACTTGGCGCGTACAGGCTGCATCCTTATCTTGGTGCTGTGATCGAGAGCATTATGACCTACCAGATCCTTGCCACGAAATGCCTGAAAGTGGAGAGCATGAAAGTCTATCAGGAACTGAAAAAAGGGGATATTGCGGCGTCACGGAAAGCGGTATCCATGATCGTTGGCAGAGACACGGAATGTCTGGATGAGACAGGCGTTGCAAAGGCTGCAATCGAGACTGTGGCAGAGAATACTTCGGATGGCGTGATCGCACCGATGATCTTCACAGCGATCGGCGGTCCAATCCTTGGATTTTTCTACAAAGTTGTCAATACCATGGATTCCATGGTAGGATATAAGAATGACAGATATCTGTATTTTGGCAGAACTGCGGCAAAACTGGATGATATCGTAAACTACATCCCGGCAAGGATCAGTGCACTGCTCATGGTGGTTTCCTGTTTTTTATGTGGAAAAGAGTTTGACGGAAAGCGGGCATGGTATATTTTTAAGAGAGACCGCTGCAAACATGCGAGCCCCAATTCGGCACAGACGGAAGCGGTGTGTGCAGGTGCCCTTGGAATCAGGCTTGCGGGAAATGCAAGCTATTTTGGCAAAATCGTGGAAAAACCTTATATCGGGGATGCAGAAAGAGCGGTGGAGACAGAGGATATTAAGCGTGCAGACCGTCTGCTCTATGCGACGGCTGTCCTGTGTGAAGCAATCTGTCTGTCGGTACTTTGGATCATCCTGCTTATTTCTTAGACCAGAGAGGAGGAGAGAAAATGCGTCCGGTCATACACGGTGGAGACATTTATCAAAATGAAATAGAACTGGATTTTTCAGTAAATATCAATCCTTTTGGAATACCGGAAAAAGTGAAGGAGGCAATGCAGGAATCTTTGGAACTCTGTGAGCATTACCCGGACATTCATCATGCGAAACTGATCGAAAAAATCGGAGCGCACTATCACATCCCGGAGGAACATATTTTGTGTGGGAACGGAGCATCTGAGTTATTTGTGGCAGTCGTCCATGCAATCAAACCGGGAAAAATTGTGATACCGGTGCCGTCCTTTTATGGTTATGAGAAAGCTGCAAACGTGACAGAGGCAGAGGTTTCCTATTATGAGATGAAAGAGAGGGATGGGTTCTGCCTGACCGAAGTGTTTCTGCAGGAATTGCAGGAGGATGTGGATTTATTATTTCTGGCGAACCCGAATAATCCGGTTGGCAATACAATAGAAGACATGCTGCTGGAAAAAATATGTGACAGATGCCGGGAAAGAAAGATAACCGTTGTGATAGATGAATGTTTTCTGGAATTTACAAGGAAAAAGGGATTTTTTGAAACACATTCCATGCAGGAATATCCAAATGTCATTATTGTGAAGGCTTTCACAAAATTATATGCGATCCCGGGTGTGCGTCTGGGCTTCTTATTCTGTGGCAGCCAGAACAAGACAGGGCAGATTTTCAATCAATTGCCGGAGTGGAACATCTCAATCATTGCGGAGGCAGCAGGACGTGCGGCATTAGATGAGACGGAATACCGTAACAAGACCATTTCATACATTGGAAAAGAGCGTGCATATCTAAAGGCAGAACTGGAAAAGCTGGGGATCAAAGTCTACCCCGGGGAAGCAGATTTCCTGCTCATAAAGACAGAGCGTCAGCTCTATAATGATTTGCTGAAGAAAAAAATTTTAATTCGTGACTGCAGCAATTACCGGGGACTACGTACAGGATACTATCGTATTGCAGTGAAGACACATGAAGAGAATGAAAAATTGATTGCGCAATTAAAGGATACAATTATGGATAAATGCGAAACTCTTCAAAGTGTAAATTAAATTGTGAAAAATCAACAAAAGACATGAAAGACATTGGGGAACCGCCGGTTCTTAGAAGGCAGGTGCGACTGCAAGTCGTGACTGGCTTCTTAGTACCGCTGCGAGTGACACATAGCGAGAGCGTGTCTTGAATGTTTTTGTTGATTTTTCACAATTCGAGATAGATTATAAAGCGTTTCGCAATCACCCATATCAACACTGCAGGAAAGTAAGGAGCATCAGTATGGAAAACATAGAATACGTCAGACCACAGGATATCGAAAAACGAAGCTTTGCCATAATCTCAAAAGAGCTGGAGGAAAAAGGAATCGTTCTTCCAAAAGAGCAGGAGCTTGTGACGAAGAGAGCCATCCATACCAGCGCAGATTTTGATTATGCAAAGACCATGACTTATTCCGCCCATGCGGTCGGGATTGCAAAAAAACTGATACAAAATGGTGCAGACATTGTCACCGATACAAACATGGCACTTGCCGGCGTGAATAAAAAAGAACTGGCAAAATACGGAGGAGAGGCACACTGTTTTATGGCTGAGGAAGAGGTGGCAAAGATTGCAAAAGAGCGCGGTGTCACAAGGGCAGCTGTGAGCATGGAAAAAGCAGCACAGATAGAAAAGCCGGTGATCTTTGCCATAGGCAATGCGCCGACAGCATTGATCGAATTATATGAAATGATAAAGAGTGGAAAATACCGCCCGGCATTTATTATCGGGGTTCCGGTTGGCTTTGTGAATGTGGAGGCTGCAAAGGATCTGATTTTAAAAACGGATGTACCGTATATTATCAACCGGGGAAGAAAAGGTGGCAGTAACATTGCAGCGGCAATCTGCAATGCACTTTTATATGAACTTCGAGATGGAAATTAAATGTAAATTTAAGTAATAGATTCACTGGCCTGCTGAGTTGCCGTGCAGACCATAAGAAAATCATGCAAGAGTGGATGAATGATGCGATATGGATTTACAACAGGAAGCTGTGCGGCGGCTGCCTCAAAAGCAGCAGCATATATGCTGCTGACAGGAAAGTTAAAACAAAATATAACAATACAGACACCGAAAGGGATTCTGTTTCAAACAGAGATACTTGAAATTACAAGAAGTGAAACAGAAGTTACCTGCGCAGTACGAAAAGATGGTGGAGATGATCCCGATATTACATCCGGGACACTCATTTTTTCCACAGTGCGTTTTGCAGATGGGGAGAAAAAAATACCGGGGCAGAATAACAGACAATTTTCAGGCATTCATGTGAAAGCGATGCAGGAAAAAAGGGCAGTCATTTGCATTGACGGTGGAAAGGGTGTTGGCAGAGTGACAAAACCCGGATTAGACCAGCCGGTCGGAAATGCAGCCATTAATCATGTGCCGCGGGAGATGATCGAAAAAGAAGTGCAGGAGGTATGCACATTGGCAGATTTCTCCGGAGAACTTCATATCACGATCTCGGTGCCCGACGGAGAACATTTGGCGGAGCAGACCTTCAATCCGAGACTTGGGATCGTCGGGGGAATTTCCATTTTGGGAACTTCCGGGATCGTAGAACCGATGAGCAGTCAGGCGCTTCTTGATACGATCAAAGTGGAATTGAACCAGAAAAAGGCAGAAGGTTGAGTAATCGCCGCTGTTTCGCCCGGTAATTACGGGTTGGATTACATGAAAAAAACATATGGTTACGACCTTGACCGGAGCGTAAAGTGCAGTAATTTTATCGGAGACACCATTGATATGGCGATCACCACTGGATTTGAAAAAATGCTGCTCACAGGACATATCGGCAAGCTTGTGAAAGTGGCAGGAGGAATCATGAACACACATTCCAGAGAGGGAGACTGCCGTATGGAAGTGCTTGCCGCAGCTTCTGTGAGAAATCAGGTGCCTTATCCGGTTTTAGAGGAAATCCTGCAATGTGTCACCACGGAAGAAGCAGTCAGGAAACTGGATGCCTGTGGAAAAAAAGATGCTGTGATGCAGGAGCTGCTGTCAAAAATCATGTTTTATCTGAACAAACGGGCGGCAGGAAAAATGCAGATCGAGGTTATCCTTTACTCCAATGAATTTGGAGAGCTAGCAAAGTCCGCTGGAGCAGAGAAGTTTTTACAGGAATTAATGTGATTTATAGACAATTGCGAAATTCTTGAAAACCTAAATTAAATTGTGAAAAATTAACAAAGCTTGAGAAAACACTGGGGAGCGGTCGGTCCTTAGAAGGCAGATACAACATTTTTAATCAGGTCTGTGCATTTATTGCACAGACCGTGCGAAGATGATTCAGGTGTGAGCAAATTCCTATCTGCGTAGCAGATTTTAAATGAATTTGCGAAGTACTGCGAAGAATGAGCAGTACCGTTACCAGCGACACGTAGCGAAAGCGTGTTTTCGAAAATTTTGTTAATTTTTCACAATTTAAAGAAGATTATGAAGGGTTTCGCAAATACATAAATTAGAAAGGAAACAAAACAATGGTTTATTTTGTGGGAGCAGGACCTGGAGCGGCAGATCTTATCACGGTACGTGGAATGCGTCTGTTAGAAAAGGCGGATGTGGTAATTTATGCGGGGTCGCTTGTGAATCCGGAACTTTTATCTTATTGCAAAAAAGAGTGTGAGATACATAACAGTGCATACATGACCTTAGAAGAGGTACTCGCTGTCATGGAAGAGGCAGAAAAACAAGAGCTTACGACAGTGCGGCTTCACACTGGGGAACCGAGCATTTACGGAGCAGTGCGGGAACAGATGGATCTGCTGGATGAAAAAGGTATTTTGTATGAAAGCTGTCCTGGAGTAAGTGCCTGTTTTGGAGCAGCAGCTTTGTTAAATCTGGAATATACTTTACCGGAAGTGTCCCAGTCATTGATCATTACCCGCATGGAAGGCAGAACCAAAGTGCCGGAGAGAGAGAGCATTGAGAGTTTTGCAGCACATCATGCTTCCATGGCAATCTATTTAAGTACAGGAATGCTGGGAGAACTGGGCAGACGGCTGATCGCAGGCGGGTATGGGAAAGACACACCGGCAGCGATTGTATACAAGGCGACCTGGCCGGAGGAAGAAGCGTATCTGTGTACGGTGGAACAGTTAGAAGAGACGGCAAAAGCGCATAACATTACAAAAACAGCGCTGATCATCGTGGGAGATATTGTGGCACATCAGCATTATGGGAAATCCAGACTGTATGCGCCGGATTTTGAGACGGAATTTCGTAAGATAAAAAAATCAAGGGAAAAAGAATGAATATCAGTATTATTACGTTTACAGAGAACGGAACAAAACTTGCAGAAAAAATCAGACAGGCTTTTGCGAGCGCGAAAACGGAAGAAGCAAAAAACCTTGGATTATCGCTATCTGACTGGACAAGACAGCAGTTTGCAGAGAAAAATGCCATTGTTGTAATTGGAGCCTGTGGCATTGCAGTGCGCATGATCGCACCATTTGTGTCGGATAAGCTGAGTGACAGTCCGGTGGTTGTGGCAGACGAGGCAGGGACTTTTGTGATCCCGCTGCTTTCCGGGCATATGGGAGGTGCAAATGAGCTCGCAGAACAGATTGCAGGGCAGATCGGCGGGATTCCGGTCATCACAACAGCAACCGATGTGAATCATGCGTTTTCTGTGGATCTGTTTGCAAAAAAATGTGGTCTTTCCATTTATAACCGGGAGGGGATCGCAAAAGTCTCAGCCAAAATACTGGATGGAAAAACGCCGGATATTGTGATCTCATCGGAGAAAACAGACTTAGAGCAGGGAGTACTCGGATTGCAGCCGAGAGAATATATTTTAGGAATCGGCTGCCGCAGGGGAAAAAGCTTTGAAGAACTGAATGCATTTATACAAAAGTGGCTGGATCATGCAGGCATTGAAAAAAACCTGGGGCGCGCAGCAGCTTCCATTGATCTGAAAAAAGAGGAGGAAGGCCTGCTGCGGTGGTGCATGGCAAACCGGATTCCGTTTTTAACCTATTCTGCGGAGGAGTTAAAACAGGTAAAGGGAGACTTTCAGGAGTCCTCCTTTGTAAGAGAAAAGACAGGCGTGGACAATGTCTGCGAGCGGGCTGCAATGAAAGCGGCAAACGAAGAAGGAACTTTCATTTTGAGGAAGCAGGCGGAAAACGGCATGACAATCGCAATTGTAAAATACGACTGGAAATTGGAAAGAGAACTGGCAAAGGAGTACAGGATCGATGAGCAGTAAAATTTATATCGTGGGAATGGGACCGGGAACCGGGGAAATGATGACTCCACAGGCAGATCATGCATTGTGCGGCAGCGATGTGATCGTCGGATATCCGGTGTATTTAAAATTATTAGGCGGTAAATATCGGGAAAAAGAATTTTTATCCACACCGATGAAACAGGAAGTCAGACGCTGCGAGATGTGTTTTGAGGAAGCAGAAAAAGGAAAAACGGTTGCGATGGTATGCAGTGGGGATGCAGGCGTGTATGGAATGGCATCCCTGCTCTATGAGATGTCGGAAGCGCATCCGGGATGTGAACTTGAGGTGATCCCGGGGATCACAGCGGCAAACAGTGGGGCAGCGGCGCTTGGAGCGCCACTAAACCATGATTACTGCGTCATCAGCTTAAGTGATCTTATGACACCGTGGGAGCTTATCGAAAAAAGGCTTGCGGCAGCGGCGATGGGGGATTTCTGCATGGCAATCTATAATCCCTCCAGCCACCACAGGGCAGATTATCTTAAGAAGGCCTGTGACATTTTACAAAAAAACGGAGTGGAGCCGGAGAGAGCCTGTGGCTATGTGG
>ERZ779974.619-NODE-619-length-15396-cov-2.85092_pt1 | contig 15396 bp, 10 predicted proteins | sample MGYA00511026_ERZ779974 | MGnify/ENA primary metagenome ERZ779974 (study PRJEB29588, sample SAMEA2153010) | human gut metagenome | biome: human gut; feature: human-associated habitat; material: faeces | place: Denmark | collected 2008/2010 ... | reverse complement strand
TATTTCGTTTATACCGTTTTTCTTTTTCATTAACATATAAAATTCTGACTTGTGAAAGGACGCTTATATCTGCCCCTCACAACCTATAAAAGCACCACAGAATCTGCGACACTACGTCAATTAAATTCCGGTTTACAACACGCTTTCACGGATACGGTCGCACAGTCCACTATAGCGTTTCTGCTGTGACGTGTTCTGGATCATCTGATTGAAGGTTGTATCATTTCCAACGAGTGTGACGCATTTTCTTGCCCTCGTCACAGCCGTATATAACAGATTCCGGTTCATGAGCATTGATGGTCCACTGAGCAGAGGGATCACAACAGCCGGATATTCGCTTCCCTGTGATTTATGAATGGTAATGGCGTAGGCAAGTTCCAGCTCATCCAGAAGCTTGTAAGAGTACTCTACTTTTCTTCCCTCATCAAATTCCACGGTCATCGTCTCTGCAAAATCATTGATCTCCGTGATGATTCCCATATCACCGTTGAAGATTCCCATTCCTTTATCCACAGTGAGACCAAATTTTGTGCAGATTTCCCACTCCAACTGATAGTTGTTCTTGGTCTGCATGACTTTATCCCCCTCGCGGAATACCATATCGCCATGCTCTTTTTCCCGCTTTGATTTATCCGGCGGATTGAGATACTGCTGGAGGATCCCATTCAGTCGTTCCACCCCCAGAAGACCTTTCCGCATAGGTGTAAGCACCTGAATATCATACGGTGTTGCATCCACGAATTTCGGCAGTTTCTGCTTTACTAACTGAAGTACTACATTGATGATGATATCTGCCTCATATCGCTTCAGAAAAAAGAAATCCATGCTTTTATTATCCAGGGAAACCTCTTCCCCACGATTGATCTTATGTGCATTCACAATGATGTCACTTGTCGACGCCTGACGAAAAATTTTTGTCAGCATAACCACATTGAATGCTTCCGACTGGATGATGTCCTTTAACACGCTTCCCGGTCCGACACTTGGAAGCTGGTTGATATCTCCTACAAGGATCAGTCTGGTTCCCGGTGCGATTGCTTTTAAAAGAGAATTCATCAGTGTTATGTCAACCATCGACATCTCATCAATAATCACAAGGTCCGTTTCCAATGGATTCGTTTCATTACGTTCAAATCCGGCACTTCCTTCCATGCCACCATTTAATTCCAGCATGCGGTGAATCGTCCGCGCTTCAAATCCGGTTGTCTCACTCATTCTTTTTGCGGCACGTCCTGTTGGCGCTGCCAGAAAAATGTCCATGCCTTCCATCTCAAAATATCGGATGATCGTATTGATCGTAGTTGTCTTACCTGTACCAGGACCACCCGTGATGACCAAAAGACCGTTTCGTACCGCCTCTTTTACCGCCTGCACCTGATGTTCATCCAACTGCATTCCTGTCTGTTTCTCAATGTTATTGATTCGCTGCTCTATCTCTACATCTGCCACATCATAGGCAATATCCAGTTCTCGGAGCATTGTTGCCGTATTTGCTTCCATATAATAAAAAGAAGCTGAATAAATCTGCGTCTGCTCTCCCGACTGCTTCATAATGATTTTCCGGTCAATTGACAGATCCATATAATTTTTTTCGATGATATCTTTGTCGATTCCCAACAATTCACTTGTTTTTGCTGTCAGTTCCTCCTGTGGCAAAAAGGTATGCCCCTCACCAGACGCCTGAAGCAGTGTATACAATATCCCACTCCGCACACGGAAATCAGAATCCGTCCGGATTCCTGCCTTTGCTGCAATATCGTCCGCTGTCCGGAAACCCACTCCCTCGATATCATCTGCAAGCCGGTACGGATTCTCTTTTAAGATCCCATACACTTCCTGTCCATATTTATTATAAATTTTTACCGCAAGATTCATAGTAATTCCAAACTGCTGCAAAAAGATCATCGCCTGCCGCAGGTCACGCTTTTCATTTACCTGACTTGCAATCTCCATTGCCTTCCGCTCGCTGATTCCTTTTACTTCCACAAGCCGCTCCGGTTCTTCCTCAATGATCCGGAATGTGTCTTCCTTAAACCTCCGCACAATACGGGCTGCCATTGCAAGTCCGATTCCCTTGATCGCACCCGATCCAAGGTAGCGTTCGATCGCCTCCTGATCTTCCGGCGCCTTCTCTTCAAAGCTCACCACTTTAAATTGTGTTCCATACGTGGGATGATCGGTATAATCGCCAGTCGCCTCAATATTTTCCCCTTCTGCGATCGTCGAAAAAATGCCGACACAGGTGATCTCATCCTCGCCGCTCACCAGATTGAGTACTGTATAACCATTGTCCGTATTGCGGTATATGATATGCTCCACATATCCTGCTAATTTCTCCATAACTTTCTAATCCATTTCTTTCTATCTGAAACCAAATGATTCGTAAAGCAAAAAGCCGCCGCATTAAGAAATAATCTCTTAAAGCGACAGCCTGTGATTCTTAATCTCTGTCATTCACACCAGACACTGTCTGAGTCCTGCTATGAATGGTATCGTTCTATGTACTCTGATCAATCAATATTATAATTACGTTTCATCTGCTCATACAATGACTGTGTAAAGTTACCACCAACCTGATCAATGAGTTCGTCTGCAATCTTTTCCACTGCAAAATCCATCGTATAATCTGTCATTGTGGATAATGATGCATCTTTCTCCTCATCATCCGGGAGTAAATTCTTTTTTACCTCTTTTATGACTTCTTCTACGAAATAAGATTCAAAATCTTTGCAAACCTGCATCAGTTCATCCGCAGATGTGTCGGAAGATACGCCGTTTAATGATTTTTTCAATGCATTGGCATTGTAATTGGTTGTTGCATCTGTATTGGTCGTATTCAGCATGGATGCCATGCTGTCAATTGACATACTCATATTTTTTCAGCCTCCTGTAGAATGTAAAAAAACTAACGTTTCAGGTTATTTGCCTGCTCTAACATATCATCGGATGTTGTGATCGCTTTTGAGTTTAACTGATATGCACGCTGTGCCACAATCAGATTTACCATCTCATCTGCTACCTGTACATTTGAGCCTTCCAGATAACTCTGATGGATTTTACTTCTTGTGAGGTTCGCATTGGTTGCTTCATTAAGTGCTGCCCCGGATGCATTTGTCGCTCTCAAAAGATTAGATCCTGCTTTTTCCAAGCCTGCAGGATTGTTAAACTGGCTGAGGCCAATTGTCCGGTTCATACTTACATAAGCACCCGCATTGTTATAATAGCCAACCTGACCATCCGTTGTCACTACCGCCTTCTCAGAATTGACATTATTCGGAAGAACAATGGTGTTTCCATTGGAATCCAGAACCGGATATCCATCGGTATTGGTAAGGGTTGTTCCTGTCGGACCAATACTCCAGTTAAAATTACCATTTCTGGTATAGTAAGTTGTCCCATCTGCCCCTCTCACCTGAAAGAATCCATTTCCTTCGATTGCAAAAGCAGATTTGCTCTCATCCTCGAGCAGCGCACCCTGCGTATAGCTTGTGGTGTTGGACGCAACTCTTGTTCCAAGTCCCACCTGCGCTCCGATTGGTTTTTCCTCACCATTTGCACTTGTCGTTCTGGTCTGAATGGTCTGATATAACAGTGATTTAAACTCTGTCTTCTGGGATTTAAATGCTGTTGTATTGACATTCGCAATGTTATTTGAAATATTATCTACGTTGGTCTGCTGCGCTCTCATTCCGGAAGCTGCAGTATAAAGTGCTCTCATCATAGTCTGATTTCCTCCACCTGTACCTTATATTATACTTTTCCCACCTGATTTACGGTCTTGTCCAATGTCTCGTCTACCGTATTGATCACTTTCTGTCCTGCCTGATAAGCTCTTGAGATAGTGATCATCTTTACCATCTCATCCACAACGTTCACATTAGAGCCTTCGATACACCCCTGCTGCACCTTTGCATCAGAAGCTGTGATCTGTCCTCCATCCACAAGATCATACAGATTCTCACCATACTTGGAAATATAATTATAATCATCAAAATCAACGACGCCTATTCTTGTAACAAGCTGGTCATTCTGATAAATATTCCCTAACTCATCAATGGTAATCTTCGCATTCGGATTTAACCGGATTCTTGCATTCGGATCGGTATTCTGTGCACCCGCCTGATTCAACACATAATCGCCATCCTTTGTCACCAGATAACCCTCTGTATTCACGGTAAAAGCTCCATCTCTTGTATACTTCACAGAAGTTTCCCCTGCTTTATTCGTAAAAGCAATTGCAAAAAATCCATTTCCAGCCAATGCCACATCTGTCTCATTGTCCGTCACTTTGATACTTCCCTGATCATAATTGGTATAAGTCTCACCAAGGTGCACACCCATACTGATCACACCAAGTTTTTTATTCAGGCCATAAGAAGAGGTATCCTTTATCTTAATTGCCAGTTCATCCGCAAACGTCTGAGATGTTGTTCCTTCTTTTTTATAGCCATTTGTGTCTGCATTTGCCAGATTATTCGTGAGAACATCTAATCTCTTCTGTTCATTCACCATACCTGTATATGCTGTATATAAGCCTTTGATCATATATTACACCTCGCATCAATCGTTGTATATCCACCTGTCAGTCACGTTTTATCCAATATTGTATTTCGGTCGATCTGACAGAAATATTAGCTTAATCGTCATCACGTTTTCCAGATAAAAATTCTACATATTTTCCTGTACCAATCGCAACACATGTCATTGGATCATCTGCTGTCATAGTATTGATTCCGGTCCTGTCCTCGATCAGTTCTTCCAGACCGCGAAGCAATGCACCGCCGCCGGTATCGGCAGCAAGCTCCGGTGGAGTTTTCTCCAATACAGAGTGTACTGCCTCGACGATCTGCAAAGTAGGCTCGCGCAGCGCTTCCTCTGTCTCCTCTGAAGAGACCGTTACTGTCTTTGGAAGACCTGTCACCAGATTACGTCCACGCACATCCATCGTCTCATTCTGTGCTAATGGGAAACATGTTCCAATCTTAATCTTGATATCCTCTGCGGTCCGCTCACCGATCAGAAGATTGTGTTTCTTTCTCATATAGCGGACGATTGCCTCGTCAAAATCATCCCCGGCGATCTTGACTGAAGTACTCACAACTGAACCGCCCAGAGAAATGACAGCGATATCTGCTGTACCGCCACCGATATCTACGATCATATTACCACAAGGTCTTGCAATATCAATTCCGGCTCCGATAGCTGCTGCGATCGGCTCCTCAATAATAGAAACCTCTCTTGCTCCTGCCTGATAGGTCGCATCCTCAACGGCTTTCTTCTCAACCTCTGTCACACCACTTGGCACGCAGACACTGATTCTTGGCTTGCGGAATGTTTTCTTGCCAAGAGCCTTCTGAATGAAATATTTGATCATCTTCTCCGTAACTGTATAATCCGAGATAACGCCCTGACGGAGTGGTCTTACAGCAACAATATTACCCGGTGTTCTGCCGAGCATTAATCTCGCCTCTTCCCCAATGGCTTTGATTTTATTTGTATCACGGTCAAAAGCGACAACAGACGGTTCTTTTAATACAACCCCTTTGCCCTTGATATATACTAATATACTTGCGGTACCCAGATCGATACCAATATCTGTACTCATCATAATTATGATATTCCCCTTTCTGGAATTGTTTGGAATGTATGTCAATATTTTCCTGTATGAGATATACGGAAATACATTAAAAATCACTTTTTTCTTCTGCACTATTAAAATAAGAAGTACGATACTACTCCTATTTTTACATATACAATCTTATTATATACAAAAAGTTATATTTTTCAAAGTTTTTTTTCCAGAAAATCCTATTTTTCAAGAAAAATAAGATTTTTTTAATAAATGATGCTTCATAAGATTTTTTTTATTTTTTCATCACAAAATGGTCACATTTTCTTTTTATATTATAATAGTACTAGCTAATATGACTTATTAAGTCGGCTAATATAATTTTTCATAACTCATGCTTCTTCGATATCTACGGATATCGGAGGAGCACTCCCCGAAATTTTAAGGTGTCTCATGCGAGACACCTTTTTTGTTATGACGACCGCTAATCAGCGGTGTATCACATCTCTGTCCATTGCAGCAGAATGTACGCTAAGCATACATCCTGCTATCTACTTCTTAAGATATTTTTTTACATACTGTCCGGTATAGGATCCTTTCACTTTGGCAACTTCCTCCGGTGTTCCTTTGGCGATCACAGTTCCGCCGCCGTCTCCACCTTCCGGTCCCATATCGATGATATAATCAGCGGTCTTGATGACATCCAGATTGTGTTCAATGACGACTACGGTATTACCTCCATCTGAAAGTCTGCGCAGAATCTCGATCAATTTGTGCACATCTGCGAAATGAAGCCCTGTTGTCGGCTCATCCAAAATGTAAATGGTCTTACCTGTGCTGCGCTTGCTGAGTTCTGTTGCAAGTTTGATACGCTGTGCTTCACCACCGGACAGTTCCGTAGATGGCTGTCCAAGTTTTACATAGGAAAGTCCCACATCATATAAAGTCTGGATCTTGCGTTCAATGGACGGCACGTTCTTAAAGAACTCCAATGCTTCCTCCACTGTCATATCCAGCACATCATAAATGTTTTTTCCTTTATATTTTACTTCAAGTGTCTCTCTGTTATACCGCTTTCCTTCGCACACTTCACAAGGCACATAGACATCCGGCAGGAAATGCATCTCAATTTTGATAATTCCATCCCCTGAGCATGCCTCACATCGTCCGCCTTTCACATTGAAGCTGAAACGTCCTTTTTTATATCCTTTTGCCTTTGCATCCGGTGTTCCCGCAAAAAGATCGCGGATCATATCGAAGACACCGGTATAAGTCGCCGGATTTGAACGCGGCGTTCTGCCGATCGGCGACTGGTCAATATCGATCACCTTGTCCAGCTGCTCCAGTCCAAGGATATCGTCATGTTCTCCCGGAATGCACCTTGCACGGTTTAAATCCCTCGCCAGATGTTTGTACAAAATCTCATTTGTCAGCGAACTCTTTCCAGAACCCGAAACACCGGTAATGCAGGTCATAACGCCCAACGGAATATCCACGTCGATATTTTTTAAATTATTTTCCCTTGCGCCCTTGATCGTTAGAAAGCCTGTCGGTTTTCTGCGCTCCTTTGGAACCGGGATCTGGATTCTTCCGCTCAGATATGCCCCTGTGACAGAATCCGGGTTCTGCATGATCTCTTCTGCAGTGCCGCACGCAACCACTTGTCCACCATGTGAGCCGGCTCCCGGTCCGATATCCACAATGTAGTCCGCCGCCCTCATCGTATCCTCGTCATGTTCCACAACGATCAGCGTGTTGCCAAGGTCTCTTAAATTCATCAATGCCCCCAGAAGCTTATCGTTGTCTCTTTGGTGCAGTCCGATCGACGGTTCGTCCAGAATATAGGCAACTCCCACAAGACCGGAACCAATCTGGGTTGCAAGACGGATACGCTGTGCCTCACCACCGGACAGTGTTCCTGTCGCTCTCGACAATGACAGATAATCCAGTCCAACCTCATTTAAAAATCCCACTCTTGCACGGATTTCTTTTAAAATCTGGTCGCCAATCAGATGCTGCTGCTTTGTGAGTTCCATCTGATCTACAAACGTCTTAAGATTCTTCACCGACATGGAGGTCATCTCATAAATATTTTTGTCCGCAACCGTTACTGCGAGGGATTCCGGTTTCAGACGCTGTCCATGGCAGGATTCACACGGCGTGATGCGCATAAACTGTTCATACTCTGCTTTCATCGTCTCAGAGGAAGTCTCACGGTATCTTCTCTGCACATTGCGGATCAGACCGTCAAATGCGACATCATACACGCCCTCACCGCGCTGTCCTTTATAGCGTACTTTCAGTTCTTTTCCGTGTGTTCCATTGATCAAAACATCTTTTATCTCATCCGGATATTCCCGGAACGGTGTATCCAGTGAAAAATGATATTCTTCCGTCAGCGCTTTTAAAATCGCATAGGTGAAGCTGCTCTTATCGGTGCAGGACTGCCAGCCCATCACCTGGATTGCCCCCTCCGAAATGCTCAACCTCTTATCCGGGATCATCAGATCAATGTCAAACTCCATTTTATATCCAAGTCCAAAGCAGGTCGGACACGCACCAAACGGATTGTTGAAAGAGAAACTTCTCGGCTCCACTTCATCGATACTGATACCGCAGTCCGGGCATGAAAAACTCTCAGAAAACTGAATTGGTTCTCCATCGATCACATCCACGATCATCAATCCGTCTGCCAGCTGCAGCACATTCTCAATGGAATCTGTCAGTCGTTTTTCGATCCCCGGTTTTACCATAAGACGATCCACAACAATCTCGATGTTGTGCTTTTTATTCTTCTCTAACTTGATCTCCTCAGACAGTTCATAGAGATTTCCATCTACAACGACACGGACATAACCGCTTCGCTTTGCCTGCTCGAAAAACTTCTGATGCTCTCCTTTTCTTCCTCTGACCACCGGTGCTAAAAGCTGGATCTTAGTACGCTCCGGCAGCTCCATGATCTGATCGACCATCTGATCGACCGTCTGTTTTTTGATCTCTTTTCCACACTTTGGACAATGTGGCACTCCGATCCTAGCGTAAAGCAGCCGGAAATAGTCGTAGATCTCCGTGACCGTTCCCACCGTTGACCTCGGATTCCGGTTTGTGGATTTCTGATCGATGGAAATTGCCGGAGAAAGCCCTTCGATTTTCTCAACATTTGGTTTTTCCATCTGTCCTAAAAACTGTCTTGCATAGGAGGACAATGACTCCATATACCGTCTCTGTCCCTCCGCATAAATCGTGTCAAACGCAAGAGATGATTTACCGGAACCGGAAAGTCCGGTCAGCACAACAAATTCATCTCTCGGAATATCCACATCAATATTCTTCAAATTATGTTCATTCGCACCGCGTATCTTGATGTATTTGCGGTTCTCTGATGTTTTCATATATCTGCACCCTTCTATATTTTATTAAGCAATTGCCTTTCCACCTTATTATTATAAATCCTGAAGCATTGTTTTCAATTGCAGCATCTGGTCGCGGTATTCTGCTGCCGCCTCGAAGTTCAGATCTGCCGCTGCTCTCTGCATCTTCTTCTGAATATCTGCGATCAACTTCGTCAGTTCCTCCTTGTTCATGGACTCCGGATCTTTCTTGAAGTTCAGTTCCTCCTGTGCCACTTTCTTAGATACACTGATCAGATCACGGACAGACTTCTGAATTGTTTTCGGCGTGATGTTGTGTTCTTTATTATATTCCTGCTGGATCCTGCGTCGCCGTTCTGTCTCGTCGATCGCATTGCGCATGGAATCCGTAATCTTATCCGCATACATGATAACATGTCCCTCGCTGTTACGCGCCGCACGTCCAATCGTCTGGATCAGGGATGTCTCAGAACGCAGGAATCCCTCTTTGTCTGCATCCAGAATCGCCACAAGTGTGATCTCCGGAATATCCAGTCCTTCCCGGAGCAGGTTGATTCCGACCAGGACATCAAACACATCCAGACGCAGATCACGGATAATCTCTGCACGCTCCAGAGTATCAATATCCGAATGCAGATATTTTACACGGATACCGAGTTCTTTCATATAGTCCGTCAGATCTTCTGCCATTCTTTTGGTCAGAGTTGTGATCAAAACCTTATGCTTCTTTGCCGTCTCTTTATTCACTTCTCCGATCAGATCATCAATCTGTCCCTCTACCGGCCGGACTACCACCTCAGGATCAAGCAGACCGGTTGGCCGGATAATCTGCTCTGCACGGAGTAACTCATGCTCATCTTCATACGTATTTGGTGTCGCGGAAACAAAAAGCATCTGGTCAATTTTACTCTCAAACTCTTCAAAATTCAAAGGTCTGTTATCTTTTGCAGAAGGAAGTCTGAATCCGTAATCAACAAGCGTTGATTTTCTGGACTGGTCACCCGCATACATTCCTCCGATCTGTGGAATGGTGATATGCGACTCATCCACAATGATCAGGAAGTCGTCCTTAAAATAGTCCATTAATGTATGTGGCGTTGCTCCCGCCGGAAGTCCTGCAAGATGTCTTGAATAATTTTCAATACCACTGCAGAATCCTGTTTCTTTCAACATCTCAATGTCAAAATTGGTTCTCTCTGCGATACGCTGTGCCTCCAGCAGCTTGTCCTCCCCCTTGAAATACTTTACGCGCTCTTCCATTTCTGCTTCGATATTCACACAAGCCTTCTGAATCTTTTCCATCGGAACAACATAGTGTGAAGCAGGAAAAACTGCAAAATGTTCCAGACTGCACTTGACTTCCCCTGTCAGCACATCGATCTCGGTGATCCGGTCAATCTCATCTCCGAAAAATTCCACCCGGATCGCCGTATCGCTGTAGTTTGCCGGAAAAATCTCTACCGTGTCACCGCGCACCCGGAATGTACCACGGTGAAAATCCATGTCATTTCTTGTGTACTGGATATCGACCAGTGCACGGATGACCTCATCTCTGTCCTTCTCCATTCCCGGACGCAGAGAAACCATCATTCCAAGGTAGTCCTCCGGGCTGCCCAGACCATAGATACAGGAAACCGAGGCGATCACGATCACATCTTTACGCTCTACAAGTGCTGCCGTGGCAGACAAGCGCAATTTATCAATCTCCTCATTGATCGCAGAATCCTTGGCAATATAAGTGTCCGTCTGTGGCACATATGCCTCCGGCTGATAATAATCGTAATAGGATACAAAATATTCCACTGCATTCTCCGGGAAGAATTCCTTGAACTCACCGTAAAGCTGAGCCGCCAGTGTCTTATTGTGCGAAATGATCAACGTTGGCTTATTAAGCTGTGCGATGACGTTCGCCATTGTAAATGTCTTACCGGAACCGGTCACACCAAGCAAAGTCTCGAACTGATTGCCTTCCTTGAAGCCTCTTACCAGTTCTTCGATCGCCTGGGGCTGATCGCCGGTTGGCTGGTATGGGGCGTGTAGTTTGAATATTTGTTGTTCATTTTGCACAAAAGTCACCTCCGGGGTTTATAGTAAAAATTTCATTGAAATCAATTTTCCGACACCATAGTATGATGTAATTTCAATTGGAATATACAAGTAAATATCTTTTAAGAATATAACACATTTCCATCGATTTGTATATAGTTTATTCGAACACTCGTTCTTTTTATATGTATAAAAACAGAGCATTCAGACTCTTGTGAATCTAAATGCTCTGCACATTTTATTTCTATTCTGCAAATCTTCCACAGCACTGTTTGTATTTCTTTCCAGAGCCGCATGGGCATGGATCGTTTGGATAAATCTTTGCTGCTGCACGTTTCTTCGGTTCAGCAGGAGTTGAATCATCCTTGTTCGTTCCTGTTACTTTTGCAACCTGCTCACGCTCTACTTTCTGTTCAATCTTCACATGATATAACAGGCGGATCGTATCTTCCTGAATATTCGCTGTCATCTCATCGAACATATCAAATCCTGCCATCTTGTACTCAACAAGCGGATCTCTCTGTCCATATGCCTGAAGTCCGATGCCCTGACGAAGCTGATCCATGTCATCAATGTGATCCATCCATTTTTGGTCAATCACTTTCAATAAGACAACTCGCTCTAACTCACGGAACTGTTCCGGTTCAGGGAACTCTGTCTCTTTTGCTTCATATAACTTCACAGCTTTCTCTTTCAGGAGATGCTTAAGTTCTTTGTTATTCCTGATATCAGCAATCGTTTCTTCCGTTATAGGTTCCAGAGGAATGATAGGAAGCAGTAACTGATTCAGTTCATTTAAATCCCACTCATCTTTTGGAATCTCAGAAGAAATACAGGTGTCCACACAACTCTCTACGCGGTCTGTGATCATCTTGAAAATCGCATCTCTCATGCTCTCTCCATTTAACACGCGCAGACGCTCTTTGTAAATAATCTCTCTCTGATCATTCATAACCTGATCGTACTCCAACAGATTCTTTCGGATTCCGTAGTTATTAGCCTCAATCTTCTGCTGTGCTTTCTCGATGGCAGAGGTAAGCATCTTGTGCTGGATCTGTTCATTTTCCGGAACACCAAGTGCATTGAACACATCCATCAGTTTATCAGAGCCAAAGAGTCTCATCAGATCATCTTCAAGCGAAATGAAGAACTGTGATTCTCCCACATCTCCCTGACGTCCGGAACGACCGCGGAGCTGATTGTCAATACGTCTTGATTCATGACGTTCCGTACCAATGATCTTTAAACCGCCTGCTGCTCTTGCGTCGTCATCAAGCTTAATATCCGTACCACGGCCTGCCATGTTTGTTGCGATCGTAACTGCTCCATGCTGTCCGGCACCTGCTACGATCTCAGCCTCCAGTTCGTGGAACTTCGCATTTAATACAGTATGAGGGATTCCCTCTCTTTTTAACATGCCGCTGAGCAGTTCGGAAGTATCAATGTTGATCGTACCAACCAGTACCGGCTGTCCTTTCTCATGTGCCTTCTTCACTTCCTCGACAACTGCACGATATTTTTCTTTCTTGGTCTTATATACGGCATCATGATGATCGATACGCTGGACCGGTTTATTGGTCGGGATTTCAATAACGTCCATACCGTAAATATCACGGAACTCCTTTTCCTCTGTGAGTGCTGTACCAGTCATACCGGCCTTTTTGTCAAATTTGTTAAAGAAGTTCTGGAATGTGATCGTTGCAAGCGTCTTGCTCTCACGTTTTACTTTTACATGCTCCTTCGCTTCGATTGCCTGATGAAGTCCGTCTGAATAACGGCGTCCCGGCATAATACGTCCGGTAAATTCATCAACGATCATGACCTCGTTATCTTTTACCACATAGTCCTGATCGCGGAACATCAGATTATGTGCTCTCAGAGCAAGGATCACATTGTGCTGGATCTCAAGGTTCTCTGCATCTGCAAGGTTATCGATCTTGAAGAACTGCTCAACCTTTTTCACACCTTCCTGTGTCAGGTTGACAACTTTGTCCTTCTCGTTGACAACAAAGTCTCCTGTCTCTTCCTGTTCAATACCCATGATGGCATCCATCTTGGAGTACTCCGGCACATCCTCACCACGTTTTAATTGTGTTGCGAGAATATCGCACGCTTCATATAGCTTGGTGGATTTACCACTCTGACCGGAAATGATCAGTGGTGTTCTCGCCTCGTCGATCAATACTGAGTCGACCTCATCGATGATGGCATAATGCAATCCACGCTGAACAAGCTGCTCTTTGTAGATCACCATGTTATCTCTCAGATAATCGAAACCAAGTTCGTTATTTGTAACATAAGTAATATCGCAGTTATATGCTTCCCTGCGCTCATCGTTCGTCATGGAATTTAACACGACACCGACTTTCAGTCCAAGGAATTCATGAACCTGTCCCATCCACTCAGAATCTCGTTTCGCAAGGTAATCATTGACGGTTACGATGCAGACACCTTTGCCTTCCAGTGCATTCAGGTATGCAGGCAGTGTAGAAACAAGTGTCTTACCTTCACCGGTCTTCATCTCTGCAATACGTCCCTGGTGAAGAATGATACCACCGATAATCTGTACGCGGTAATGCTCCATGCCGAGCACACGTTTTGCTGCTTCACGAACCGTTGCAAATGCTTCCGGCAAAAGGTCATCCAAAGTCTCGCCCTTTTCCAGGCGCTCTTTATATTCTTTTGTTTTGTTTCTTAATTCTTCATCGGAAAGTTTCTGCATAGAGTCACGATAAGACTCTACTTTGTCAACAAGCGGATAGATTCTTTTCAGCTCTCTCTCGCTGTGTGTTCCGAAGATTTTTGTCAATGCTCCCATAAAAACTCCTATTCCTGTCCCGGCTCTGTTATTTGAAAAATTTCTGCCATTTATGCAGAAACCTCGCACGGTATCGCTATTGTAACACTTTTTAGGCTTCACCACAACAAAAATAGGCGTAAACGATTTGTGAATTTTTTATTAACTGAAAATTATCCTGTCGGATTTATGTATACGTAATTTAATTGCCGTCCTCCGCAGCAAAACAGCAAGTGTTTTACTGCTAAGCCAACAGTAACCCTCCACAAACAGATATCTTTATTTTTTTATATTATGTACATATTTTTAATTATAAGCTATAATTCTATTGCAAGATGATGAAGATACTCTTATCCCCTATTATTTATGAAAGGTGGTGTTCTAATGACTTTACCACAGGAAAGAATCTATACTACAGATGATATTTATAACCTCCCGGATGGGGAACGCGCCGAACTGATCGATGGTCAAATCTATTACATGGCTCCACCCACACGCAGACATCAGCTTATAGCCGGCAATCTCTTTACCATCATTAACACCTATATAAAATCAAGAGGGGGTTCGTGTGAGCCATATATCGCTCCATTTGCCGTTTTTCTAAATGCAGATGACAAAAATTATGTTGAACCGGATATAAGCGTCATCTGCGACAAATCCAAACTCACAGATAAAGGCTGCAATGGTGCACCAGATTGGATTATAGAAATAGTATCATCTGGCAGCAGACGAATGGACTATTACACAAAACTATTCAAATACCGTACTGCTGGTGTTCGTGAATACTGGATTGTTGATCCAGACAAAAAACGGATTACTGTATACGATCTGGAACATGGGGATATTGACGAATACTCATTCTCAGATACGATTAACGTAGGAATCTATCCAGATTTATGTATCGACTTTAACAATATAAACAACTAACTCATGCCCCGGTATAACATCCGTGGTATTTTGATTTTCCAAAAAAAGAACTTGTCGAACACTTCCGGGATGATATATAATGTATGGAATCGTATCATCAAAAGAGGAGGTCTGCATATATTATGAAGTATGTATACAAAACAAAAGGTACATGTTCCACTCTGATTGAGTTGGAATTAGAGGGAAATATTGTTCACAATGTAAAATTCACCGGTGGATGTAATGGAAATCTTCAGGCAATTCCAAAGCTTGTGGAAGGTCTTACCGTTGAGCAGGTAGAACAGAAAATCGGTGGAATTTCCTGCAACGGACGCGGAACTTCCTGCGGAGACCAGCTTGCCAAAGCCTGTCGTGAAGCCTATGAAGCAGAGCAGAAATAAACCGGAGTTTCACTAGCATAGTGTCGCAGATTCTGTGGTGCTTTCTTAGGGCTTGAAGGGCAGATATAAGCGTCCTCTCGCAAGTCGTGATTTTATAGGTTTATGAAAAGAAAAACGGTACAGACGAAATATGATGTTCCTGTTCGCCAGGCATTCCGATAAGCCTCTAAAGAGTCTTATCTCCATGGCTCACGAAGGAAATCATATTTGTCTGCACCGTTTTTCTTTCATTTACGTTACGAATGACTTGCGAGAGGACGCTTATATTTGCCCAATCAACATCATGAATCGCACCACAAAATCTGC
>ERZ779974.617-NODE-617-length-15437-cov-1.66097_pt1 | contig 15437 bp, 8 predicted proteins | sample MGYA00511026_ERZ779974 | MGnify/ENA primary metagenome ERZ779974 (study PRJEB29588, sample SAMEA2153010) | human gut metagenome | biome: human gut; feature: human-associated habitat; material: faeces | place: Denmark | collected 2008/2010 ... | reverse complement strand
AGCGGTGACCGTCGCGCCCCGTTATCAAACAGGCCCTTGACGGGCTGCTTACCGTTGCAGCCACATGGGCATCGGTGAATACGACTCCCTCATCCGATAAAGCATCAATATTAGGGGTTTGCATCTCTTTCGAACCCATGAACCCAAAGTCATTATAACCGGCATCATCTATCAGGATAACCAATATATTGGGATTTTTATCTGTTGTTTTATTGTCTACCGCTTCTGCTATTTGGGTTTCTCCTAAGACAAACAGGCTGGGGAGACATACATATTTCAATAGATTCATTGTTTTTCTCTTTTATATTGTTATAAATCACGACTCTTATTCTATTTCTTTGTTGCTTATATTACAACTCACTCCATTATCCTTACATGCGCGATGAAGATCAAATAAGGGGTTATTATCTTTACTCCAATAAAGATTTGGAGTATGGGATTTTATCATAAATCCTCTTATTTTTTCAACGACATCAGGATATTTATCTGCAAGATTTATTGTCTCGCTCTCGTCAATACCTATATTATACAATTCTATGTCCAATCCTTTGCGCATATCAAGCACAACACCTTTCCAGTTATTATACTGCACAGCGTGGTTTACCTTCATACAACTCCCAATATAGATATTCATGCTGTTTTTGTGCTTTTTCATTGCCCAACAACGTAGGAAGCATTGATATTCCGTCGGTCTCCCCCTTTACGGGTTCACCTGTAAGTTCGGAAAAAGTAGGAAGAATATCCCAAAATGCTGACAAATGATTTGACACAGTACCGGCAGGCACTTTACCAGGCCAGTAAGCAAAACTCGGGGAGCGTACTCCACCCTCGTACATACTTCTCTTCTTATCTCTCAGTTCGCCCGATGTTTTGAAAAACTCTAACGATCCAAACTGACCGTGTGCTCCGTTGTCGCTGTTGAATATAATAAGGGTGTTATCCTCAATTCCAAGTTTTCTGAGTAGCCTTACTAAGTCACCCACGTCGCCGTCCATACGTGAAGTCATCGCAGCATGTATTTTCATATTTTCTGGCCAGTCCTTGTCTTTGTACTGTGCCAAGTCCGGAACTTGGTATTTTACATGAGGTATGGTATATGCCAAATAAAGGAAAAATGGATTTTTCTTGTTTTCCTTAATGAAAGTGAATGCCTCTTCTGTGAATAAATCATGGCTATAATCTGTCTGTTTGCCGTCTTTATTGAACTTTATTTTCTTTCCGTTGCGCCATAGATAAATTGGATAATATTCATGCGCCAGCTTTTGGTCTGTATAGCCAAAGAAATGGTCAAATCCCTGCTTATTAGGATTGCCGGAATTGCCGTAAGAACCAAGCCCCCACTTGCCTATGCAGGCTGTCTTGTATCCGGCACGCTGCATAAGTTTACCCAACGTCTCGCTGTTTTCCCGTAGTGGAAACTGCCCGTTTGGATATCCGGGACTATTGGCACGAATCAAGGCATGACCTGGATGCTTTCCCGTCATCAATCCGCAACGTGAAGCGGCACTTACAGCATTTGCGCAATAATGATTTCTGAGAATCATTCCTTTTGATGCCAAATTGTCCAATTCGGGAGTTTGGATTTTCTTTTGACCGTTATATCCGAGTTCACCATATCCCAAATCATCACACAATATATATATCACATTTGGACGAGATACTGATTCCCCATTCTTCGCCATTGCAACAAAGCCATTTGATAACAGTAATGCACTTAATGTAAAACAATGTATTCTCCTCATATATGAACAAAAAATATATAATAAATAAAACAAAATGTCACTCACAAGTTCCACAAACAGCTTCACGTTTACCGTCCCAAGACACGGCCTTTATACAGGTAGCTCCTTCAGGGTATCTCACAAATGTACTTGAATTATTTGTTGAACCAGTACCTACAATACATATTTCAACCAATTCGTCACCAGCATACGTTTCAAATGCTACGACATTTTTCCACACCGAATGAGAAACTGTTTTCGAAAGATTACCATTAGATACCCCTTGATTAAAAACTCCTTGTACAGAAAGTTGTTTTTTATATGTATCCAGACTATTTCCAGATATATAATAAATAACAGGAGTAGGTACCGGAGATTTACTCTTACCATAGTTTTCTATCTCCCCTACCATTTCTTTCGTTATCGTTATTTGCTTTGCCGGCCCATAATCCCCGACTTTCATATTAATCTCCCGCAGTAATCCCATCTTTTTAAAGAAATCGGTCAAATTCATCTCTGATGCATCCATCGCACGTTTCATGAAATTTACATATTTTTCGCCATAAGTATATACCGAATTCTTATCGTGAATAGCTGCCCAATGTACATCTGGCCAGAAATCAGGTTTAGACCACGGAGCATCTTCTGTTAACATAAAAAAGAGAGATAATTGCCAAAGAGGAGCCAATGAAACAAACGGATCAGCACTATAATATTCACCTTTTTCAGGGTCATTAACAAGTCCGCCTTCATGTGTCAAATACGGTTTTTTCTTCACAATTGCATCATTCAAATAGGCATTAAAACGATCGGCAACTACTTTATCATTATAACCTTGCCTTTTAAATTCAGTATGCTCCAAACGACAAGCAGCATTATTCATCTGATACATGGCTTGTTGCGCATAAATATTGTTTGTTACTTCCGCCCAACCGGCTCCTTTCATTTGAGCCACTTGATTGCCATGACCAAATTCATGCCCGAATACCCAGATATTCTGAAGAAAAACTCCTTTATCAAGCATAGCTTGTTCACTATTGGGAAAATTAGCACAAGTGCCATTCCAATTAGGGGATCCTCCCCATGAACGCACACCCAACATACGATTTCGGGGAACTGCATTGTTTTTAACTAATCCCATCATCATATACTCTATCTGCATTAGTTCATCATGCATATTCATTATACTCATAATATCATCCGGACAATAAGTATTAAATGCATTAACTGTATTTATCAATTGAACACGTTCACCTAAAACATCCAGCATAGCATTAGTTACATTCAAACGTTGGACACATATATTCGCTAAATTAAGAATACGTTTCCAATCTTCATTGGTATGTCCGGCACGTACATCCCAAAATCCTATTTCATTACCGTAACATACATGTACTTTTACGGCAGGTTCATATACTTCCATATCTGTCCAATACTGTATATACCCTGTACCGTCTACTGTCGTTATTATTGTATTTAAACCACTTTTTAATCTAATAGTCTGATTTTCGCCTCCTTCACGCCAATCCTTGATATATAAGTTTAGGGTCTTATCACCTATCTCGTCTCCTACAAATATAATATACTTCTTATCCTTTTCAAAAAATAATCCTGTCGGATTATCGCAAATACTTCTTTTACCAATTGTCAACCCTTCACCAACTGTTACCGGATTTTTACAAGACTGGTAAGTCCGTACCCGAAACTCACTCGGATAAGTATTGTCTAAAAGTTCTTGTGCAATGGCACGTATCATCGGATGAGTGATTTTCACAATGTCAGCTTGGGTAGTCGTAGGTTTCAATTGAGAAAAAACATTGCCTTCAAAATAAACAGCATCAGCCGCCAGATCAAAATCAGTACCTTCTGCTTTCTGATAACATTCAAACTCTGCCAGAGCAACACTGCCTTGATTTGGTTCTGGTGTACGTTCAAATGTAAGACGAAAATGAGTAGGTTTTACCACATTCACATCCATCCGAATAGACGGCACTATTATTGACTCATCAAACGAACCACATTTAGTCCATTCCGTTACCGCAGCAGACTTATATGCTATTTCCCCTTTTGTTAATTGATTATGTACTGTTATTCCCGCTTTTCTTTGATGTAAAATAACATAATCAACTTTTTCTGTCCCTTCCTGCAGTGTATACTCAAATATGATAGGTTCCCGTTTTGCACTTGTGCCCGATCCATAATGAGTATTCAGATCACCATCAATAGTCTTTTCCGGTCCCGACTTTCCATCACCATAAACAGTACCTTGAATCATCCCAACACTTTCAACCTTTACCTTAATATCATCCGGAATAACATCATCAACGTTTGCAGCTTCCTGTTCTACTGCAACCTCTATCACAACAGGTTCATCACTTTGCTCAACCGAATTTATTCGAATTATATCTCTACGTGGAGATAAACCAATATTAGCAGTCACACTATATTGATATTCCGACTCCACCATTCCTCTCGTATCCGGTCCTTCTTTCAATGTCAGCCATTTTTCTTCATTCTGAAGGGTATATTCTACATTAGCTGTCACTTTCATAGTAAATGTTTGTGCCTCCTTTGATAAAAGTTTTGATTCAATGTTTACCAATATTTCCGGTTCTGAACCTAACTGTACCACTCGAAAAGGTATACTTTCAACTCCTGTACCACGTAGAACGAACTCAGCCTCACGCCTGCCCACTTCTTCATTAGGAGCGACATTAAATGTCAGTAAATGAATATCTGAAGCCGATAAACCAATAGAAGTTTTACACCAATCGTATCCACTTGAAATTTTAGGAACCAATTCCCAATCAGACAAATTGGTATGTATTTTTATAGTTCCCGTTTTTCCTTCAATAGGTACATTGAATACATTATTTTCGAGCTCAACAGTCAAATAAGGATCAATCAAATTTTCTTCCGTATCACTACATGCAAATAAAAAAAAGAGAAATGGTAAGAATAAATAAGAATAAATATGTTTCATGATTAGATTCGTTATGAGTATTTAAAAGAGCTATAATGTAAAAACATCCTTCCGTCTACCGTCCCAAGAAACAGCCACTAACCGGTCGCATCCATTCGGAAAATATGCGATTGTCTCAGTATTGTCCTCAGTTCCCGTACCTACCATAGAAACACGCTGCAATTTACTTCCCTGATAGGCTTCAAAAACCACTACATTCTTCCATATATCATGAGAAATATAACAAGATTCACCCTCCACACGAATCCCCTTTCCTTTTATACCCTGTACAGGTAACTGTTCACGGAAAGCTTTGACACTATTCATTGTTATATAATGTATAACCGGAGATTTAGGTTTTGGATATCGAGAAGCATAACGGATAACTTCCTCTACTTGCTTTTGAGAAATACTTAAATGCCGGTTACCTCCATAATCACCAATTTCAGTATCTACAGACCGGAGCATACCGCATCTTATGAAAAAGTCTGTTAAATCTTCCTGTATTACATCGCAGGCATTCTTAACAAAGTTCAATTGAAGTTCACCTACTGTCAGATCCTGTTCATTTGTCCGACGTACAATCTCACTTATACGCGCATAGAAATCCGGTTTTCCAAAATTTGTAAGTGCATTATAAATTTGTAGTTGCCAAAACGGACAAAGACGTACAAAAGGATTTTTATTATCTGAATAGGGAGGCGTAAACGATGTTCGAGGGTTATATAGCAAAGGCTTTTGCTGTACGACACAATGATTGAAATGCCAATTAAACAACCCACCATAAACTTTTTGCCCTGTACCGTCGGGAGCTTTGGAATGCTCTATCCTAAAGGGGCCTTCCGGACGCAGCAGATATTGTATCCATGCCGCCTGAATATTATTAGTAATTTCCGTTGTTCCATGCCATTTCAAGCCCGGACGTACCTGATTCACATGACCGAATTCATGCCCGATTACCCAATTGGAATTTCGGATATCTTCGGGACGAATAATAGAAGAAGTACGAGGAAAAGAGACTCCTTTCCCATTTGCATTAGGCGGACCTGCCCAACTGATACGAGCAAACATATGGTTGTTCGTACGATAACCGAACTGATCAATTCCCAACATTTCCTGCTGCCACAGAATAATTCGATCATACATACGAATCATCTCCACTCCGCAATCACTTCCTTTTTCACGCAGAGTTTTTACATCGAAAGTCAGATGTACATATTTTCCCTGCATATCAATCACTTCTGCTATCGCGCTATCCAACATTCGCTTCCATTCATCATTCGTATGTTGATAGGCATTAAACACCCCATTATTAATTCCTGTGTGAAAGGTAAGTTTCTGTTCCGGAGCCTTCCGGCAATCCTTTACATAATAGCTTACATAAACCAATCCCTTATGAGGAGCATAAAACTTATTATTTCCTGTTTTTAAAGTAAATACGGTAGTCTTCTCTTTCTTTTCACCTTCAGCAGGTTTACTAAAGTCGACCAACAATAGATTCAATTGATAACCTTGTAAATCAGGAGCTGTTACCTGTATCGTTTCGCCTTCTTCAAAATATAATCCGGTAGGATTCTCAAACGGACTATAACGGGATGTCTTCAGCTGTTTTGCCAATGAATTGATATCAGAATAAGAAAGAGAAACAAAATTGACAGGAGTAGCTTGTACGGTAATCCCAAAACAGACATTCAACAACCCTAAAATAAATATACTTTTAATAGTCATCTTGTTTAAATTATAAATAAAAAGAGGCTTATATGAACCTAAGAGGTATCAATATAAGCCTCCTTCAAACAATAATTATGATTAATATCCTGGATTTTGGACAATATGAGGAACCTTATTGGTTTCTGTCATAGGAATAGGCATCAAATATTGTGCCTGTTTAAAAGTACGAATATTCTGTAATTCAGTTGGCACAAAGAATGCCTCATCTGTATCTCCTTCAATATTCATACCCCATACTTTCTCACCCAAAATGCCTGCATCTTTCCAACGGCGTAAATCCCAGAAACGTTGGTTCTCCAAATAAAATTCTATCTGCCGTTCTCTGCGTACTATCTCTCTAAGTCCCTCAGCAGTATTCGCTTTCTCCGGATGATTCGCCTTTTTCCATGCCTCATCAATAGTAGGAATACCTGCACGAACACGAATTTTATCAATTAAACCTTTAGCTTCTTCCAAGCGTCCCGTCGTATTCTCCAAAGCATCCAGTTCTATTAAAATCTCAGCTAAATTCAAATACATTTCTGCCATACGAATCACCGGATAGGGGTAATGAACCGGACCATTCTGAAACGCAGGATGAACGAACTTCTTATTCAGATATCCGGTACCTGTGTAATTACTTGTTTGTCCATCTTCCCAGCCATTAGCATCATTTTTTCTGAATTTCACTACTATAGCCTTTTTTGCATTATTCGTATTAACTACTTTTCCATTATATTTCATGATCTCATAATTTCCATTATGAAATGCAATCCACGCAAAGAAACGCGGCTCTCGGTTTAAATGTAAGTTCAAAGTTCTTCCATTTGATTGAGCAAAATAATTATTTCCATCATAATTTACCGGCATATTCACAATTTTATATCTCCCGGAATAATCGAATTCTTTATCCTCATCAATAGGTAAACCATTTTTTGTATAGAACATCTCAACAGTCTGTAATGTCGGAGCCAAAATACCCCATGAATTTTTATATCCATTAGATGCCTTTTGTTTTGGAGTAGACTGATTCTGAAGAGCATACGTCCCTTCTTTACGAGTATCAACCATGATCACTTCTGGATTTGTGCCACCTACATTATCCATAAAAGTATAACGTACAGCACGTTGAGCTTTATTCACGGGCCCCGGTTTATTAGCCGAAGGAGTACCAGCATCATCATGTCCTACTTCATTATATAAACGATAACCGGCATTCTCCAAATCAGCAATTGCCTTACGTGTCACCGTCTCTGCAGTTTTCCACTTTTCTATGTCAACCGTCTGAGATATTAGAAAACGGCCATCCAACGGACTTTTAAAGCCTGCAAAGAAATCAGAGTTGCCATTAAACAAAGGAGAAGCAGCATACAAATGTACTTTCGCACGTAAAGCTTCTGCCACATACTTCGTAAAACGCCCGTAATCATCTCCATCATGTTTCTCAGCTAGCCCTATTGTTTCCGCCTCAGTAATCTTTTCATCAATAAATTGAACTACTTCATCTACACTCGAACGCTCGGGAAGTTCTTCAATAGGGGTAAGCGGATCTATGTTCTCTCTCATAATTACCGAAGGACCATAGGCTCGGAAAGACAACCAATGATAATAAGCAATCAACAAGGTAGCTTCTGCTTTATAATACTGTAAATCATCCGGTTCTATGTCAGGTGTAAAATCCACCACACTCAAAAACTGATAACATTGATGCAAACCTGTCCAAATATTATCATAATATCCTTTTGTCAACTGTGGCGAACTCGGTGAATAATAACCACGCGGAAAAGTAACCCATTCACTTTTTTCGATCACATTAATAATCTCCGCTGCCGAATATTTATCAAGCGCTTCACTCACTCGCGGATCAGGCATTTTTGAATAACAAGAATACAAATAATTCTTTGCTGCCTGAGGATTCTGATAAGTGTTTTCCGGTGTATTACGCTCATCCGGAACAATATCCAAATAATTACATCCAGAAAGGAGTACTCCTCCCATTAATAATATAATTGCAAACTTTTTCATAGCTTTTTACTTAAAGGTGAATTGAATTCCAATATTAAATACTCTTTGAGTAGGATATTTCATACCACTACCACCACCCATTTCCGGGTCCCAATGCTTAAAAGGTGAGAAAGTCAAAAGATTCGAACCGTTCAAATAAGCACGGAACATCTTGAATGTATAGCCAATTTCTGCATTCTTCAACTTAAGAAAAGCACCATTCCGCAACCAATATGAAGAATTTACCGTATTATTAGCATTGGTATCACGAGTCAAGCGTGGATAAGCTGCATTCGGGTTCGGATTACTTTCACTCCAATAATCATCAGCGATAAACTTCATAACACCACGAGTAGCATTTTTCCCAAACGGATGAAAACCCGACATTAGAATAGAAGTGCGAGCTGCCCCTTGGAAGAAAAATGAAAAATCCCAATTCTTATATTTCATTGAAGGACCGAAACCATATACAATCTCAGGATCTTCCGGATAGCCCATATAAACACGGTCATTGGTATTAATAATCCCATCACAATTGCCATTTGCATCTGGTTGATCCACATATTTAATATCGCCCGGCTGAGGAATATACCCCAATGTTTGTTCGGCATGTGAATCAACATCAGCCTGGTCACGGAATAATCCATCCGCTACATAAACCAAATGCTGCCCTCTGGAATATCCTACACTGGACAAATTAGGATACAACTGGAACGGAGGTTCGTCACGCTCCAAAATCGTATTATGCGCATAAGTAAGTGTCCCCTTAAATGATAAAAAGAAATCTTTTGTTATCTGTTTATTGTAATCCAACGCTATATCAAATCCGACATTCTTCATCTTACCGCTATTCTCATAGATTTTCGTTTCACCAGTTCCTATGAAATCAGGAAGAGTATTTACTTTCTGCATATAGATCTTACTACGAATCTCTTTAAATACATCAAAATTCAAATTGACTTGATGAAATAACTGCATATCAAATCCGACATTCAGTTTTTTCCCTACCTCCCAAGTTAAATTCGGATTATAATAACGGTTCCATACGGGACCCTGTAAATTAACATTCTGATTTACTCCCGTCGTATATTTCCATTTATCACTAGATAAAACAATATCTTCCAAATAAGCATAACGCTCATTGATACCATCATTACCAACCAAGCCGTAAGAACCACGCAATTTGAAATGAGATATCACATTTGAAATCGGTTCCCAGAACTTTTCTTGTGAGATGTTATATCCCAAAGCTATTGAAGGGAAAAAACCGAAACGATTGTTTTTCGCAAAATTCTCCGAACCATTATATCCAAAATTGACTTCAGCCAGATAACGGTCATCATAAGCATAAGACAGACGTGCGGCAATTCCTTGTTTCCGACGTGGTAAAGAAGATAAGAGATTATCCGGTTTATTATTGTCTAACTGATCCTGATTATATAAAAGCATTGCATTGACATCATGTACGCCAAACTTTCTTTTATAGTCCAAATAGGCTTGAATAAATATTCTACGGTCACCTGTGGCAGCTCCCTCCGTATTTAAAGCCGTTTTTTGTTCATTACCCACTCTACTTAATGTATATTCTCCCGTAGCTTCATTGTATTGATCAATCTCAAATTGATTATAACCAGCTTTACGTGTAGTTTCCGTCTTTGACCAGTTTTTAAAAGAAGCCAATACATGGAGTTTTAATCCTTTAGTTACCATTTTTAAATCCTGGTCTAAACGAATATTTGCATTTACCGTACTGGCAAATTGCTTTTTATAACCGACAACGTACTCAGCTACCGGATTACGGTAACCGTTGTTATAAATACCACCACTCATACCTCCCCAAAGCGTATAAATCTCTTTATCATTACGAGCCGGATATACAATAGGAAAATCAACGGGAGAAGCTTCTCTTGACATAGAAAATATTCCATCAACACCTGCTGAAGGCCCTTTCCAATCCCGTAAACTTACATTTAATCCCAATGATATTTTGGTAGTGTTTGTTGCTTTTATACTCAGATTATTAACAAAATCATAACGCATCACATTGATATTATTATTGTATGAGAAATAATCCTTACTCAATGACTTCAGATTACCAGCATCATGCTTCACCGATGCACTCATAAAATAGGTAACCGCCTTTTTACCTCCACGAATATTAAAATTAAAACGCTGCGCAAAAGCATTCTTATTAAACATTTCATTATACCAGTCTACATTCGGATAAACCAATGGATTCAACCCTTGTTCCGTAGCCCTGATTTTAGTATCATCATATAATCCGGTTGTGATGCCACGAGTTGTCAAGGCTTCATTATAAAGCTTCATATAGTCAACTCCTCCTACCATTTCGGGAACAGAAGTAAGTTGGGACATAGACGTTTCCAAGCGGAAATTAATTATCGGCTTTAAAAGGTCCTGACCGGATTTAGTAGTGACAATCATCACACCATTTGCTCCGCGGGTTCCATACATAGCCGTAGCCGTAGCATCTTTCAAGATAGAAAAACTTTCAATGACTTCCGGATCCAAAGCATTCAAATCGCTCGAACTGATTTCTACCCCATCCAATACAATTAAAACGCCTGTAGCATCGCCGAAGGTCGATTTACCACGAATCCAAAAATCGGCTCCATCAGCACCAGGCTGTCCGCTACGTTGTATAGCAATCACACCGGCCATACGTCCGGCAAAACTGGTACTTAAACTGGAAGAAGGAACTTTCAATTCGGCAGGGCGTACTTGCTGGATAGACCCAACCATTGTTTCTTTTTTCTGTGTAGCACCAAATGCTGTAACTACAACTTCTTCTAGTGACTTCGTATCTTCTTTCAACTGAACAGTTATCGAAGAACGATCTCCTACTGAAATTTCCTGAGTCACATATCCTATATAAGATATGACAATTACGGAATTTTTATCGGTTACTTGTATCTGAAATAAGCCATCTAGATCTGTAATAACCCCTGTTCCCGTATTTTTTAACTGAATGCTGGCACCAATAATCGGATTTCCTTGTTCGTCTTTCACAAGCCCCTGAAGCAAACGTTTTTTCTGCGAAACGCTTTGCTCTGATACTTTTTTCTCTTTCAGAACTATCTGGCGTTCTTTCATTTCATATACAATATTAGCTTGCTCCGAGACCTTATCCAACAGTTGCTTAACAGTTGCATTTTTTAAACTCACACTGATTTGTGTTGACTGATTTATCACTTCCGGCTTAAAAAAGAATACATATTGGCTATTCTTTTTCACATAAGAAATAACTTCTTTCAAAGTTACATTTTTCAGCGATACCGTAAACGTTTTGGCCTGCCCATAAACCGGAGATTTAGCCTGCAAAGCAGCGACCAAAAAACAAAAAACAAATAGAAGGAGATACTTGCCGTTTTTCCTAGCTACAGAATCCTCCTTAGCCATAAAGTTAATCATAGAATTAAATGTTTAAGAATGTTACATCGGTAATTGTGTATTAAGCCCCTTTCTGCATCCGAATGATATTTGCGGTATCATCAACGAATAGGGAAAAACATAAAAAATCATGGTCCCATAGTGTTTCTCATTTATAAGTTCATAAATATTAGTTATTTTTCTCGTTCATTCTATTGATAAGACGAACGAGTTCTTTATTACTCCTCAATTTATCAGAAAAAAATGTGCAAAAGATTTTTTTAGTGAAATTGCCCTCCAGCCAAAACGATCTGACGCAATTTAGCTACCGAGCGTCCTACCAGATTCATACACGAATGAGAAGACATCTCAAACATATCTGCTAGTTCATCCCACGAAAATTCTTGAACAAATCGAAAATATATGGCATTTCTTTGTTTGGAAGACAGTTGCTGAAAACCCTTTTTCAATAATTGGACCTTCTTTAGGTCAGAATCATTTGTCTCAAAAATCTGCATCAAGCCTGTGTCGTCGATAGGAATATCAACGTACTCATCCAATGGCAAGCTACGGTTACGGGCAGCTTTGGAGGAATCTAACAGAGCATTTAATAAAGTACGATATAGATAAGACTTCACATAAGATAAGGTAGGAAGAGAAGAATGACTTACGTATATTTTAACAAACATATCCTGCAAACAATCTTTAATTGTTTCTTCATCAAAGTTCAGACGAAGAGCATACCCAAACAAAGAAGAATAATAACGATGATATAGTTCCTCAAAAGCAACTTTATCACCTTTCAGTATTCGTGTCCATAGCTCGATATCCGTCATGTGTCTTTTAAATAGCTTGCAATTAATGATAAGGTTTACAAATGTAGCTTTTTTCTATCAACTAGCGCATTCTTCCTTAGTCTTTTATAAAAAAACTTAAAGTTACCCACCCTCTGTCTTTTTATTACAATCCGCATTGCAAGTTAATAGATTATCCATAAATTTGTATTATTAAGGATTTTAATCATCGGTTATTGGTTATTATCCCTTTTTTCAATTCGGATGGTATTTGCGGTACCATCCGTTTTTTATTGCTGTCGCTTCGGACTTATATAATAGGTTCCATCAATTATCTGACAATCAATCGGCACCACTACTGAAATCATCCTAACCAGTTCGGACAAGGATAAACGTAAATCCAACTTTCCATCTACAATTTCAGTTTGTATAGCGGGTGCTACAACAATGGGGATATCATAGAAACGGTTCAGCCTCTCGAACACACTCATCAATGGTTCGTTGTGCAAGATAAGCAAACCATTAATCCAAGCCGTATAGTCTTTTGCACGCACGCGCTTAATCCGGCTAGCACGTCCTTCACTTACAACAACCAGGTTATCAGGCTTCATCAAAACTTCTTTTTGATATTTGTCGCTAAGCCTCACAGAGCCTTCCACCAAAACTACTTCTGACTGTTTTTTTCCTTTATAAGCATTGACATTAAAGGAAGTTCCCAATACTTCTACATTAAATTGATGTGTCTTTACTACAAATGGTCTACTTTTATCAGGAGTTACATCCAGATAAATTTCTCCTTCTACATATATTTCTCTTCGGTTATCGGCAAAGACTCTCGGATACACTACCCGTGTACCGGAATTGACATGCATCCGTGTTCCGTCCGAAAGCGTTAATTGACTATATTTCCCTTTAGGAACAATAATTTGATTAAACCCTTTTGCCTCATCTGTATTTTCACTCGTTTCACTAACAGTATGTTCTTCCTGTTCTATTTGAATCTTTCCATTAGAAGAATAAACAATACCGACTGTGTCCTTATCTATCTGTACTTTCCGCTTGTCTGAAAGCAATAATTGTACTTGACCACTTGCTTCCGCTACATCTGCCAACTGGCCTACATAGGCATCCAAAGTCCAACTGTTATCCGAAAACTCTCCTTTATCTATCACATATGCCAACAACAAACAAGCAGCTACCGATACAGGTATTAAAAATCTTTTTATATATTCTCTTACTCGTGTTTTCTTCTCCTGTTGTCTTATTTCACGGTTGATTCGTTCCCACATATCCGTCTCATCATCCCGTTCTTTACGGTCATGAAATCTAAAATAACCGATGATTTTATCGATTATTCCATCCAATTCTTGTTTTTGTTGACTTTTCATAAAATAAAGCTGCTTTATATTGCGTTTTAGACGGCGAATCGAAATTCTTCAATTCATCTCTCCAAAACAGTTCTATTACTATGACGAATAGACAATTGATTACTCCTCACTTTTTACTACATTTTTTCACCTTCTTCATATCACTCAATACTAAAGATATACCTTTTTTAAAAAAGGGACATTCAAATTATAAAAAGAGCTGTATTTAATATCAGCTTATAAGGGAAAAAGAAAAAATGAAGGCATTTGCTAATACAGAAATACGTATTTCCAACACTAAACAACTTTATCGATCAGTATGATTCACATCTAGATATTTTATCTACTAATAAACACTATTTGGATATATAAACTATCATTTTACTACTCCTTTCTTATCCGTTTTTTGATATCAAATAGAAAAAAACAGCTCAAAAAGCACTTGTTTTTTCCTTTTCACCGAGTAAGAAGAGCTTCCTTGGTGAGAAAAGGAGCGACGTACACCGATTATGAAACGATAAGTTCTCATCAAAATATTAAAAATGGAACACTATCATAAAAAATCTCAATAACTCATTCTCTTTTTTTGTTAAAACTGAGGAGTAACCCAATACACAATCGTCATTGTAATAAAGACAGCTTAAATAGTTCAATTCAAGCCAAATAACTGAACTTTAAAGGAAATTGCGAACGAATAAATTGTGTATTAAACAAAACCATAAACGCCATGATAAACAAATATCTATTATCATCCTTAGTCTGTATTTTATTTTATACAGCACAAGCACATCCTTCAAGCAAATTGCCCCAATATAATATAATCAATGACTTGTCCTCACTAATCAAGAATATTGCAAATAAAGACATTCAGGATGATATACTATCTCTTACCGGACAATGGGGTGTAAAGTTGGATCCGGACAGTATCGGTGAAAAGCACAACTATTTCAATTCCGGTCATACAACCATGCCGATTCAGCTACCCGGAACTCTTGGTGAAGCCGGCTATGGAACTCGCACAGTCGGTTCGGATTATGGTATCCTCACCCGCCGACACAAATACATAGGTCCGGCCTGGTATACACGTGAGTTTGTCATTCCTCAAAATTGGCAGGGAAAAGAAATAACACTTTATCTGGAACGTGTGCTGTGGGAGTCAAAAGTCTGGATTGACGGACGTTTCATTGATACACAGGAAGGATTAGGAACTCCACATTATCATCGTTTAGGAACTTTAAATCCCGGAAAACATCGAATAGCAATCCGTATCAACAACGACATGATATACAATATAGGTGATAAGGGCCATTCATACGGAGAATACACTCAGATTATCTGGAATGGTATCCTCGGAAAAATAGAACTACAATCTTCACCCACACTTTCAATAGACCGGATCAAAGTATATCCCCATACATCTGACAATCGCTTGGATATTTCCTTCGATATACAAAATCATTCAAATAAGACATTGAAAGGAGAGGTTTCC
>ERZ779974.565-NODE-565-length-16489-cov-2.25167_pt1 | contig 16489 bp, 10 predicted proteins | sample MGYA00511026_ERZ779974 | MGnify/ENA primary metagenome ERZ779974 (study PRJEB29588, sample SAMEA2153010) | human gut metagenome | biome: human gut; feature: human-associated habitat; material: faeces | place: Denmark | collected 2008/2010 ... | reverse complement strand
GTTATTTAAACCAAGCCCGACTGTGATGACCGTATAGCCTGCCTCTTTCAGCTTCACCGCTGATGCTTCTGTCCCCGTTTTGTCATTGCTGTCCGAAGGCTCTCCGTCGGAGAACAGGATCACATATTTTTTGTTGTCATCTTCTGCCTTCTGCAATTCGCTGTATGCATGCTCCAGTCCTTTCTGTGGAGAGGTACCGCCGTCCGCAAAAAGCGCATTGACGGACTTTAACATCTCATTTTTATTTACTTTCGAAAGACCGTGGTTTAATTTGCCCTCGGTACTGCTGTTCCACCCATTGCCAATGCCATAAAAGGTGGCGATTCCGACCAGACTGTCCGGTGATGTATCGGAAATACCTTTCACAAATCCGCTGGCGGCGTCTTTTAACGCAGAAATCTTAGACGTCCATGCTGCCATCACATCACTGTCTGAAATGCTCTGATAACTGCCGTCCACATACTTTTTCCATTGTCCGTCGATATATTTTACCGGATACTTCGCATACACATTACCGGATACAGCCGCCGTTCCCATTCCGACACTCTTATCGTACGTCCATGGCCACCAGCCACTCTTTTCATATTTATTCCAGTAGTACACTTTATTGATATCCATCTGATTCTTCACACTGCTGAATTCTCCGATGTCCTTTAATTGATTTTCACCGGACAAAATTTCATTCATCGAGCCGGACAGGTCAAATACCATCATGGCATCCACTGTCTGTATTTTTTCAACTGTGCTCTGCGAGGTTGCGAGCGAACTTGCGTCAAGATCGATCTGATACTCTCTGTTCTCCCAGTCCGTCAGTTTCACTGTCTTATGATATTCCACATCCTTCTCCGTAAAATCAACCGGCTCCTCCGGCGGGATATCCGGCACGTCGTCGTCCACCACTTTGATCACGTCCGCATTCGGAAGCGTAAACTTCATGTTACAGTTTGCCTTTCCTGCACCGCGCTCCATATATAAAATGGTCAGATGATGTTCTTTGTTTTTGTCTGTCCTGTCAATATATTTCCAGAGATCGACCGTATCTGTCAGAGCGTCATGGATACCGCCAAGATCGATGACCACCTGTTTTCCATCCAGAATCACCCAGAGATCATCATCCCCGGTAAAAGAATAGTTCAGTTCCCCGATATAATCTCCAAGTGTAAAGGTAACGTCATAGCGGAGTCCAAAATAAAAATTATTATTTCCAAATGGCAGGAAATCCGCCCCCGCAGTTGCTGCCACGTTGTCCTCTTTGTCTAAAACTTCTTTCAGTTCATAAGTGTCACCACTTTGTGAAAATTTTAACCTGTATCCTTCTTTTACTGTCAGACCTTTTGTCTCTGCCGCAGCTGCTCCGTCTTTCGGAAAAACGCCCGGTTCATTCACACTGAAAAGAACTTCTTTGTAATCATCACTTAACCCGGTAACGATTCCTGTTTTTTTTGCATTTTCTCCAGTTCCTCCGGTATACACGTTGATATGCTGGTCGTCTGTGGTTCCGTTTTGACCTGTTTTTTTCGTGACGGTGTCATATTGATTTTCACTTAAATTCTGGGATACCGTTCCGACCGTGAAACGGTTATCTTTTTGCTCAGACGGATAGTTGGAATCTGCATTGATACTCAGATCCGCCCTCTGCTGTCCGGCTGTGTCATAAGGAATCACCTCGTAGTCATAAAACGATGCCTCACCGATATAGTCCGTATTTTTTGCCTGATAAAAAACTTTTACAACACTGTCCTCATGGATCTCAATGTTTTCAAGTTCACTTTGGGAAAATGCTTCTCCGTTTACCTGCACATGATCCACATCCCAGTTTAACGCCTTATTGTAGTCGCTGATTTTTGCTCCCGGTGCCATCGTGCAGACATCATCGCTGTAAATTTTTGCACTCTGCTCATCCTGCGCCTGATATTTGCTGTTGTCATAATGTTCGATGGTCACGGTCACGTTGTTATCTCCATGATTGACGATGACATATTTTGAAAAATGATCCGTGCCAAATGTCACCTCGCCGTCGGCAGAAGTGTTCGCATTCATATCCAACATCTCATTTTTTGTCTCATCAAAATGATACACGCTCGCCGAATCGCCCTCTTTCACCTGCGCAAGCGATAACTGCACCTGCACGGTTGCCCCGGGCTCCACTTCTTTTCCATCTTTTACAAAGGAGATGTCATACGCCACAACCTCTTCTTTTTCTTTCGACTCGCCCTCCATCGCTTTATCGATGGATGCTTCCATTTCTGCTGTGACGGCTACCGGTGCCACGACAAGCTCTGCGCCTGCCGGAAGATCGGTCTCATTCGAAAGTGTCACGACCACGCGGACTGCGTCATTGGAATAGTCGAAGACGGTTTTTAATTCCGGTTGTTCTGTCTCCTCTGTTTTCTCCGTCTCCTCGATTGCTTCAGCCGCCTCAGTGCTCTCTGTGTTCTTGACTTTTTCTGTATCTCCCGTTCCGTCTGAATCTGATGATTGCTTATACTGCCCGCTTACATTACTCTCTGTGTCTGACAGATCCGCTGCATTCGAATCACTGTCTGCCTCTGACACATTCTCTTCCTGCCCTGCATTTTTTGTCTCCTTCAACATCTCTGTGGAAACTTCCGCAAAAACATCCGTGGTGTCTACACTTGTCGCATTGGTGACGGTCACATTGGATGTCAGCAACGTCAAACATAGCAGGAATGCTAAAACTTTTTTTACAATGGCTGCAAATCTCATATAATCCTCCTTGCTTTTGCCCTTTGATCTACTGTTTTCTCTTCCAAAGATTTCATCCGGTGTATTTGCTTAAAATATTTTCTGTTGTTTTCACTTTTTCTATATTGATCTTGATTTTCAGATTTCGGTAAATTTTATTGTCCTGATAAAATTTTGAAATAATCCGGTTTGCGACCAACATTCCACCCTCATAGGTACATGCGGAAAGCAAAATCACATACTGCGAATCGCTGAACTGTGCCACCGCGTCCCCAGGACGGAGCGATTTTTTCAATGTCTCCACAAGATGAGGCATCGCATTGCGGATGCGGAACAGATTGACATCACTGACCTTGCTTCCGGTATACTCCCCCGCCTTTAAGGTCAGAAGCAGAATATATTCATTTTCATCAAAACGCGCTGTCTTTCTCACCTGAAGCCTGCAAATTTCCCGAAAGACCGGATACCCGCACAAAAACGCTCCCGCTGGATTCTGTTCTGCAATATCCTGATGTACCTGTGCAATTCCCTGCACATTTCCGCTTTTATTCTGTCTCAGTAATTTGTCATAAACGCCCTTTAATTTTGACAGTTCACAGATTCCGAGCTGCTGCTGCAACGTCCGGCATGCATTCTCGTACACTTCCAGGGCAGAACCAATTTTATTTTTTCCTGCCAAAGCCTTGATCAGATAACAATATAACTCTTCATCGAGACTTTCCTGCTGAAGTGCCTGACTGCAAAGCTGCTCCAGATTCTCATATTTTTCCGCGCGGACATAACATTCGCACAGATACCGGACGCAGTTTAAATACAAAGAGTGATAATAAGTATTCAGCATCATCACCCAGTGCATATCTGCAACTTTTGTCATGAAATCACCCTGATAGAGTGAAAGCGCCGCTTTTAATTTCCGGATTGCCTCCCCCTCTGAAATAGTTTTCTGCTTTGCAGATTCAAACATTTGTTCGAACTGTTCTGCATCCACCGCTACCTCCTGTCTGGGATTCCAGCGATAGGAACCATGATCGGTCAGGATAAAGTCCTCTTCTCCAAAGTTTTTCTTCAGAAGAACTCTCAGACGATACATCAGATTCTTCAATGCCCCTGCCGGATTTCCCGTTTCTTCCTCCTGCCACAACGCATCCGCCATGTCATAAAACGTCAGTGTCTGATTTCTGTGAAGAATCAGATACGCCAGTAAATTTATCATTTTCGGAGATCGTATTTCTTCCTCATTCACAATATGTTCTTCATTCCTTATCTGAAATTTCCCCAGAGTACGAATCGTCAGCATGCAGTTCTCCTCCTCTTTTCCGGCTCTGACTGCCAGATTTTTCCTGTAAGTCTAACATGCATGTATTGCTATAAAGGTCGAATACTGTACCTAAAAATCCTGGTTACTTCGACTTTTTTCTATTTTTATATATAAGGAAAACAATCAGTCCCACAACAAAAACTGCTGCGATACCGCCGATCACCGGCACAGCCACAGGTACAGATGCTGCATCGATCTCCTGCGCTGCAAGATCTGCATCGTTCCCATCCACATCACCGGAAACGGTGCTCTCATCCTCTGCTGTGTTTGACAATGGTGTCTCGCTCTCTTCGATGTCGACAACTCCATCGTTCTCATCTCCATCTACCAACGGTGTCTGCTCCTCTGGAATTTCAACATTGCCATTGTCTACGTTCTGGTCTGCGTTATTCGCACTATTATCTGCCACGTTATTTGCTGTATTCGTTGCCGCTGTATTTGCTGCATTACCGCCACCATTTACGCGGTTGTCTGCTGTATTGGACGCATTATTTACCACATTTACAGTAACACCGGACGGCTGGGCAGCTCCGGGAACGATGACCGTCTCCTCGACCTCACTTACGACTGTCTCTGTCCGTGTTGTGCCCGGAACCACGTTTGTCACCGTGCTGGTGATCGTCTCCACAGCCCCGGTGTAGCGGTATTCAAACGTTGCCGTGTTCTCTTTCCCTTTTTCCAGTTTTATAATTTTACTGCTCTCCGTCGGTGTATAATCCGAAACGGTCACCGGAGTGACCATAATGGTTTCTTCGGCATTTCCATAGATGATCTGTGGAGTTGCAATCTGTTCCTTCGTCTGACTGTCTATGAAACTCACCGTATAGGAAACCGGATCGATCAAACGCTTATAATCCAAAACGTACTCTGTATTCCGTTCCACCGCAGTTCCCACAACGCCGGAAAACGCTTTCAACCCATATGCTGCCTCTTTTTCATAGTGCAGGCAGTTAGAAAACCATGATGTCAGCCCTGCATCACTTTCCCAGCCAGGCACTGTAAAAGCAAGTGTATCTCCCTTTGCAACTTTTACTTTAATATAATTTTTTGTCACTTCCATTCCATCGGAAACAGTGATCTTATCTATATCAAAACTTGCAACATTTCCCGCACGGAATGTCACTGTATACATTCTTTTTTCCACCGCTTCTTTCTCCTCCGAAGCTTTCACCGTTGTCATTGGAAGCACCATCGCCATGAAGATAAAAACCATAAGAAAGCCTGTAATTATTTTTTTTACTTTTTTCATGACTCACGCTCCACCTTTCTTTTTTTCACCGCAATCCCGACAATCACAATACCTGCCACCAGAACTCCTGCAGATACCGTCACTGTCAGAGGATCTCCTGTCCTGACACCATTTGCCAGTGGAACAAGCTGTTCTGTGACAGTCTTTGGAATCACTCTCTTTACAACCTTTGTCACCACATTGTCTTTTCCGTGCTCCGTCACATAATTTGTGATTACAACCGGCTTTCTGTCGTCTGCATAGTACGCCCGGAATTCAAATTCCATCGCACCTGCTGCACGCGAATAATCAATCCCATCTGCACTGTCCATGCCCTCGCCGTCTAAGGTCAACGTCACATAGACATCCGCCGATTCCCCCGGATTCAGCGCTGTCATATAACGATACTCATTCAGTTCTGTAATTTCAGCTAAACCTTCGGCACTTGCCACATTTTCTGCATAACCACCTGCATCTGCATCCAGCAAAGATGTCCTGTTCGTATCATTGCCGATCTCCACCTGAAACTCATATGCTCCACCAGACGCTTTTCCTGCTTCTTCCAAAGCATCCGTTGTCTTCTGCGAAATAAAAAAAGATGCTTTATGACTGTTTTGATTCTCAATTTTAATGACAACGGTCCTGCTGTCTCCGGGTGCCATGCCATCAAAAGCACCGGCAAGCTCTGCCTTATCTTTTGTATACACAAGCTGATTTTCCTCTGTCAGCTGCACAGTCTGAATTTCCGCCGCACTGACCACCGATGAGAATCCACAAGTCCAAATAAGCAACAGAACGGCTGCTATGTTTTTTATTTTCATATGCTCCAATCTCCTTCAACCGTTATCTTGTTTCTGAAACAGACAAAATCGTTCCATTTTCATCAAACTCCGGGAACACGCCAAGCTCTGCTGCGATCGCATCTTTTGCGTTATTCGCCTGAACTGCCGTAACTTCGTATTCTAACGTATAGACTGCATCTGCAAATCCATTTCCCATAGATTCCTTAAAATGAATTCCGTCCATAAAGTTTGTTGTCGTCTGCTCTGGAGCCAGCGGCTTTGTGTAGTACATCACCGTCTGCTCATCATCCTCATACCCGATGATCCAGTCCTGATTATGTACATAGATATCATCCGCCTCCCCTGCACTCACAAGTCCGCCGCTTTTTGTATCCCATGCATGATAAATGACTACTTTTACATACACATCATAACCATCCGGGATATCGTTTTGTACTGCCTTCGGCATGACGATCGTTTCCCCCGGTACGATCGTAACCGGTTCTTTTTCCCCGCCGTCTGCCAGTGCCACAGGCTGATCCCCGATCACCGTGACTCCCACACTCTTAATGGAAATATTTGCCACTGCCTTTTCACTTTTTGTATTCAGAGCTGCAAGCGTTCCGCCAACCATCGTTGCCAGGATCAATACTGCAGCGATTCCCATAAGCATGTATTTTTTCTTCACTCTCCATCTCCTCCGCTCATCCATTGAATTTTTTATAAATCCTTGTGTTATTATAGGTATCCCAGGTCACACAATGGTCACACGAATATTTTATGCAGCAGACCGCACGAAAAATGCACTTTGTTTCTTCAATTACGCAAAAATACCTCCCGGCAGATTCGGGGGTGTTACCGCATCTGCTCAGGAGGTATCCTGTCATTTCATAAATATTGATTTTTCTTCACATTTTAAACAATCATTTTACATCCACTATCTCACATAGATATTGGAAAGATTGTCTAAAATCTCTCCTGCAACATCCGGTTTATTCATCGTGTAAATATGCACATGATTGACACCGTTGGCGATCAGATCAATGATCTGCTCTGTTGCATATGCAATTCCCGCCTGACGCATTGCTGCCGGGTTGTCTCCAAACCTGTCTACGATCGCAAGAAATCTCGGTGGAACCATATTGCCGGACAAAGATGTGATGCGTTTGATCTGGCTTGCGTTGGTGACAGGCATAATACCTGCTACAATTGGAACATCTATTCCTTTTTTTAATGCCTTGTACATAAAATTGTATAAAATGTTATTGTCAAAAAACATCTGTGTGGTGAGGAACTCGCATCCTGCATCCACTTTCTCTTTCAAATGGTCGAGATCTTCAAAAATCGTTGCTGCTTCCGGGTGTCCTTCCGGGTAGCATGCACCACCGATACAGAAATCACCCTGTGCTTTGATATCTGCGATCAGTTCACTTGCGTGCTTGTACTGATCCGGCAGCGGAAAATCTGCATTTGCAGGAATATCGCCACGGAGTGCAAGGATATTCTCGATATTTGCTGCCTTTAACTCCTCAATGACAGATGCCACCTTTTCTCTGGTGGAAGAGGCACAGGTCAGATGTGCCAACGCCGGAATGTTATTGTTACGTACTTCCTCTGCAAGCTTTACCGTATAATCAGATGTTCCACCTGTTGCGCCGTAAGTGACACTCATATATGCCGGCTTTAATGCCGCCATATCTTTTACGATATTTTTATAATTTTCCAGCTGCGCACCCTGTTTTGGTGGAAAAAGCTCGCAGGAAATCGTCACTTCATCTTTGTTTAATAATTCTGTTAATCTCATCTTTTTGTTCCTCAATCTTCTTTCTTATATATTAAAAACTTCTCAGTTTATCCGTTCCATCATCCACCGTATTCTCGATTTTTCGTATCTCCACAAAATAGGAATAGTTATCGTTTACTTTTACTTCACAGCGGTCACCTATTTTGTGTCCCAACAATGCTTTTCCGAGCGGCGATTCGTTACTGATCAGATTTTTCAGGGAATTGCCGCGGATGGTTGTGACAATTTTATAGGTTTCTTCCTCGTCATCATCCTCAAAATAGACCGTAACGGTATTGTTCATTCCGACTTCATCATCCGCAGAATCCGTAGAAATAATCTTTGCTGTCCTGATCATTTTCTCCAGATAACGGATACGGCTCTCATTCTGATTTTTGTCTTTTTTTGCTGCATGGTATTCAAAATTTTCACTGAGGTCGCCATGTGCACGTGCCTCTTTGACTGCTTCCAGCGCATTTTTTCTCACAACCAGCTTCCGATACTCAATCTCTTCTTCCATTTTTTTTATGTCCTGTTCGGTCAACTCGTCATACATGAATCCCAACCTCCATTTTCCATCTCTATCGGTACTGATCCTGTACCATTCTCATTATGATCTGCAGATCTGTCTCTTATAAAAACACCTGTTCTAATGCGATTTTCTCCGGCAGACAGCGTTCGATCACACTCCCTTTCCGGCAGACAGACAGCCAGACATCCCGTTTGACATTCCATGTTTTCAGATAATATTCTCCCACCTGTTCTTCCATCGTGGAAAAAGAATCCAAAGACATTGCGATCCCTGTTCCAACCGCCTTGATATAGGCTTCCTTCCTCGTCCATATTCCGGTAAAAGCCTCATCTGTCCAACATTTTTCCAGATATTTTCTCTCATCTTCTGCAAAAAAACGCTGTGCGATCTTCTGTTTTCCGGTGCGCATCAGCTCCACATCCACACCTATATCCTCTGTGCCAAAAGCTGCTGCCACATACATGCCCGAATGGCTGAGGTTAAACATAAGCGGAAGCCGTTCTCCCTGCCCTGTCCCAAGATACGGCTTCCCATTTTTACCATAAACGAATCTTACCTGTTGCAAAGACCGTGTTTGTCCGGTCTGCTCCAACTCTGCTGCTGCAGGTGATCCCACAGGTATTGTCTGCGTGTAACCATACTGCCGCAGACCGTATTCCAATAACAGACCTGCCCCAAAGGCACGAAGCCTGTCATCTTCATTTTTACATTGTTTTATTTTCTGTTGTCTGGCGCAGCACAAAAACTCCCACAGCTGTGGTTGATCTGATCTGTCACGTAAGGCACTGATATCTGAATAAAACACGCACAGTTGTTTTTGATTATCCACTACTTCTGATGCTCCTGCAGAACTTCTTTTTTTCGCCTTGTGGAATCCCAGACATTCTGCACACGTCTGGTCACGATCTCCGGAATAAACGGTTTTACAATATAATCGCTTGCACCTAATTCCATCGTCAATACCTGTTGTTCTGTTGTATCATCCGCCGTGATGATCACCACCGGAATATTTAAGATCCTTGGATCATTCTTCCTTTCCTGCATAAACGTCTGTCCATTCATGCCAGGCATCATCAGATCTAACAGGATCATATCCACTTTATAATTCTGTTCCTCTAAAATACGAAGTGCCTCTTCCCCATCTCCTGCCTGCAGGATACGGTAATCTGTTTCAAAAATACTCTCCAGCGATGCCCGGTTAATCTCCATATCATCCACGACAAGCATGGTTTTCTCGTTTACCTCTTCTTCCATCAGTGCAAGACGGTACTTTGCAAGTTCATTGTCCATCTCCCGCTGGACCGTGATATCATCAATGCAGCCAAAAATAATATGGCGTTCCCCTACCCTGTTAATATACTTCAGGCGGAGCTTGATCCAGATTTCCCTGCCAGACTCGAGAAAACGTTTCACTTCACATTCCGCAGTACTTTGATTCTCCACAACCTGTGCAAAAGTATCCATAAACCTTTCTCTGTCAACATGATCAATGGATCCCTCAATCTCTTTGTGCACACGGTCTGTGTCATGATAACCAAACATGTCAAAATAAGCGTCATTTACACGCACCACTTCAATATTTCCGTCGCTGTACTCATAAATTGCGGCTGCCTGCATCATGTTGGAGAAAATCATTTCCATCTGCATATTCGCTGTCCAGATGGCATTCGTATCGTTGGATGTTCCTCTTGTCTCATCATCTTCAAAGTATGGCTGTTCATACAACAGCTTTTCATATTCTTTTACCGGCATTGGTCTTGCAAAATAAAATCCCTGCACATATTCGCATCCGATGCTGTGCAGAAACGATACCTGCTCTTTGCGCTCAGCACCCTCAGCTACGACCGGCATGTTCAGCCACTTTGCCATGCGGACTACCGATGCCAGAATGTTTTCACTCCTGCCATCATCTCCGGAACCATCCAGAAACTTCATATCGATTTTCAGGACGTCAACCGCAATATCTTTTAGTACATTCAGCGAGGAATAACCACTTCCAAAATCATCCATCAAAATAGAAAAACCTTTTTTCTGAAGCTGTTCCATCATCTCTTTGATTGCTTTTGGGTTTCCTGTATATGCACTCTCTGTCAGTTCTAACTGCAGCCATTCCGGTGGAATATTGTATTTTTCTGTCAGTCCACAGATCACATCCACAATTTTGGGATTATAAAGACTTACACGCGAAATATTGACGGAAACCGGAAATATTTTTCTTCCCTCATCTCTCCATCCCGCAAGCAGCTGGCATGTCTTTTCCCAGACATACTGATCCAGCTTCAGGATAAAACCGTTCCGCTCAAATACCGGGATAAATTCTCCCGGCGATATCATCCTGCCATCTGCTGTGATCCATCGCACCAAAACCTCTGCTCCTGCAATGGAATTTCGCTGAAGTTCATATTTGGGCTGCAAATACAGCACAAACTCTTCGTTCTTCAGCGCATTCTTCATATTGTTGATGATGCGCTGCTCCTTGATGATATCCTCACTCATCTCTTTTGTGTAAAAGAAATAGTTCTGGATATAATTTCCCTTACAGTTTTTGGATGCAAGATTGGCTTTGTCATACATTTCGTTGATGGAAAGATCACGGTTTTTCACAAGATATATCCCAAAGAAAGGCGTGATATCAAAATCCAGAGGATATTTTTCCATCTGATTCGTGAATTTCTTCACAAAGTCTGTGATCTCTTTCTCATTATCATAAGAAAAGCATACCGCAAAAATATCTGCCTCAATTCTTCCATAAGTAATATAACGATATTCTTTTTCCACATTCTGCAGATAATCTGCCATATACTTTAATAAATTATCACCCTCATCCATTCCAAAAAAGGAATTGATCAGCTGGAATTTTTCAATATCGATCCTGATGAATGCAAAATCTTCCGTACCGAAAATATTCAGCATATTTCTCGTATTATAAAAGAACTTTGATTTGTTCAAAATGCCGGTAAGCACATCATACTCCGCACGGTACTTTAATTCATCATCCACTCTCATCTGACTGCGATCGATCACATTCTTTACACGAAAACGCACGATCGTCGGATCATAAGGTTTCCGCATAAAATCCCATGCTCCGTATTCCAGACACTTGCACTCGATCTCATCATTGATGTCTCTCAACATTGCGATCACAGGTATATTCTGATATCTTACATCTTTGTGAAAAATTTCTAAGAGTTCCAGTCCGCTCATGTCCGGCATGATCAGGTCAAGAATGATCACAGTTACCGCCTGATACTTCTCCTCTAAAACTGCTAATGCATTCTGTCCATTTTCTGCTTCAAGCACGATATAATTGTCATTTAAAATTTCCCGCAATGCAGTCCTGTTATGTCTTGCATCATCCACAACTAATATTGTATGTTTTCTTGTCATAAACCTTTGTGCCAGTCCTTCTCCATTTGTAGTGGTTTCAGCCACCTGTCAAAATCTTTTTTCTTCCGTACATACCATATACTTATATGATAACAGACTTATTTTTTCTTTTCAATACAAGAATTTTTATCTGTCATTCACTTAAAAATCCATGTAAGAGAGATACAGTTCCTCAAAATCATTTTCTTCTGCCAGATTGATAACGTCTGCCATGGTCTGGATTTTTTCAAGTTCTTCTTTTGAAATTCTGCCAAGTAAAACCTCTTTTGTCCCTGCAAGAACTGTATTTCCGGCCGGGATCGTTTTCATCTCCAGTTCTTTCGGGATCAGGCCAATCCCTGCCGCCTTTTTGATATCTATCTTTGTTCCAAATCCACCTGCAAGATAACAGTCGTCCACTTCGTCAAACGCAATACCCGCTTTTTTTACTAAAATATCCACTCCTGCGCGGATCGCCGCTTTTGCCATCTGAAGTTCCCGGATGTCATTCTGTGTGAATTTTACTTTTTCTGCCAGCTCATATCCGGTGTCAAAATAAAGATCCGAATATGTTCCATGTTCATCGATCATCTGATGCTCCCGGAGTTCATACACCAGATCGATCATACCTGTTCCGCAGATTCCGATCGCCTGCTGTTTCTTATTTTCTCCATCTGTTTCACCGATCACCTGAAATCCGGCTTTTCCTGTCTCCTCCATGAAAACATGGGAGATCACTCCCGGAATGCTCGCCATGCCACAGGAAATATTTCCGCCTTCAAACGCCGGTCCTGCAGACGTGGACGTCACATACATATGACGGCAATTTCCAAGCACCATCTCCCCATTCGTTCCTATATCCAGCAGCAAATGATATCCTTCGGATCTGTGCATATTCATTTTTGCAATGCCAGCCATGATATCAGCCCCTACAAACGCTGAGATCCCAGGCAAAATCACAACTTTTGTATCCAATTCTTTCATTCCAAGAAAATCCGCAGCACTGCCTTCCATCCATGAAAGGTCAACTGGCAGAAAAGGCGCCACACCCAGCGTCTCACATGAAAATCCGCGAAGCAGATGACACATCGTTGTGTTTCCTGCGATCACGATCCTTTGTATCTGTGCCACATGGATTCCCTCTTTTTCTGCAAGTTCACCGACCAGCTTCTGTAAATCCTGCCGGATGCAGCGCTGCATCTCCCATTTTTTCCCATTGTTAGAGGCATCTATCCTTGAAATCACATCTGCACCGTAGGTTCTCTGATGATTGACCGATACTGCGGTCTGACAGTCCGCTTCGGTTTTCAGGTTCACTAACAAGGCTGCCAAAGTCGTGGTGCCGATGTCGATACAGATTCCATAAATTGCATTTTCTGTTTTCTCTGCCGTTCCTTCTGCTGTATTTTTCAGAATTTCTTCTGTTCTCTGATTCTCCCACTGCGAAAGGACTTCTATCGTTTCTTCCAGTTCCGGAATTTCAACTTTGTATTCTTCCGTTGGATATGACTGGCATGCCAGACGATAGCCTTGCTCCAACTGCTTTTCCGATAAAAACTCTCTGTCCCGCCTTGTCGGTTCTGTTGCTCCGCTTTTGTACCGCACAATACATTTTCCGCAGGTTCCGTTTCCGTTGCATGGAGCACTGATATATCTGTTTTGCTGCTGTAAAATTTCGCGCAGACTTTTCTGCGGTTTTGATCTGTCTATAATCATTTTTTCCTTCACCCTGAAAAATCAACAAATCAGCACAGCTTCCTCGATGGAAACAGTGCTGATTTTTGTATTTTATAGTTTTTCAACTACGACTTTGCAACGTTTTTTACAGAATGCAATTCCGTATGCAAGAAGATCGTTTCGTCCATCCTCACGGAGTTCTGCGTCATATCTGTGATTCTTAATCTGCTCCATAGCTCGTTCACACGCCTTGTCAAGTTCATTCATGGAATGTGCGTATTTCAGTTCTATCACGATTCCAACATCTGGATTCTTAGGCTTAAGCAAAATATCTGCATATCCATCACCAGATTCTCTATTCGATTTAACCGCCCAGCCCGAATAATTTTTTAAAATACCGATCAGAATACCATGATAAAAAATCTCTTTTTCTTCGTTTCTTGCTTTCGTATCTAAAACGCTGATTGTTTCGCCAAGAAACATTGTAAGTTCCCGCTGGATATCATCTGTCTTTCCTTCCAGAAAACCCCTGTTGATTTTTTCCGTAGATGCGTGGTCATTCGCAACTACCTGGTCAAACCAGTCACGGATTTGTAAAAGAAAGACTTCCCTGACTTCCTTGTTTGGAATGATCAATCTATACATCCCATTTTCTACATCACCATTTTTTGTGAGATATCCGGTTGTAAAAAGAACACTCCACAAATTATCAATGCTGTTATCAATCTCATCGTAGGTCAGATCCAAACGGATTCTCTTTTCGACTGCCTCTCCCACAATCAATTGTTCGATTTCATCCTTTGTAGTTTTATCTGCCATGTCGATAAATCGTTTTACAAGATCATTTCCACTACTGTTAATCCAATATGCCTTTGGCTGCGATTTAGCCTCACTTACCAAATCGTCAACATAATTGATTACATCCCATGGGCAATAAATATCTGCATTACCAAAACGATAGCCATCATACCATTCCTTCACTTCTGTGAAATGCTTCTGCAGATTGTAGTCTTCCAGCAATTTTTTTACTTCTTCATTCGTAAAGCCGAATTCTTCATCATATCGAACATCGTCTGCCGAATAAACCTTAAAATTATTCAAGCCAGTAAAGATGCTCTCTTTGGAAACCCGAAGGCATCCTGTTAATACAGCAAACTGTAGAAAATCATTTGTTTTAAGTGCTTCACCGAACAATCCACGAATAAGTGCCACCATTTCTCTATAATAGCCATGCTGAAAGGACTTATCAAGTGGAACATCATACTCGTCGATCAAAACAATCGTTTTCTGACCATAGTGTTGATATAAAAGTTCTGAAATTTTCTTAAGTGAGAATTTCAGCTTCGTTGCAAGAGTAGTTTCCTGTTCCCCTTGAAGTGAAATCAAATCACGATATATATTCTTTTCGTCATTGTCCAGTCTGCTACTGTTCAGCAAGAACTTAAATCGTCTCACCTCGCCAGCAATCAACTCACACAGGGCAGACCGTGCTTCTTCAAATGTTAGTCCATCTACACCTTTGAGAGACAGAAATATAACAGGATACTTTCCCATATATTCCTTACAAAGTTCTTCATTCTGCGAAATATAAAGGCCATCAAATAATGCTGTGTCTGTTCCAATCTCGAAAAAGCTCTTAAGCATACTCATATTTAAGGTTTTTCCAAATCGGCGTGGTCTGGTAAATAAATTCACTTTACTCCAATTTTCAAGAAGCTGCTCTACCAATTTTGTTTTATCCACATAATAAAAGTCTAACTTCCGAATTTCCTGAAAGTTCTCAAAACCGACTGGAAGCTTTTTTAATTCCTGCATATTTTACACACTCCTCCGAAGCTTTAGTCTTAGGATTGGGTTACATACAGCAAGGTAGACCTGTCCTAGTGTGGTTTAATTTTACCATTTAGTTTGACAAGTATCAAGCCGATAAGTCGTTGCTAAACAAAAATAACACCGATTTTCATATGTTAGTTTCTTTATGAACAAAAGCAAACGAGACATTTAAATGAATATTCAAAGAATCCGAGATTTGAGAGAAGATTCCGATTATACACAGGAATATATTGCAAAGCTTCTGAATGTAAACCAGCGCACTTATTCCAGATATGAAAATGGAGAACATGCAATTCCACTTACAATACTTTCTTTTCTTGCAGACATCCAAAAAACCCATATCAGCGAATCAACGCTGATATGGGTTTTTTTATACACAACCTTCTCCAAAGAATGAGTACTCTTATTTATTGCTGATAGCTGCCTGAGCTGCTGCTAAACGAGCGATTGGTACACGGAATGGTGAGCAGGAAACATAGTCTAAACCAATCTTGTGGCAGAATTCTACGGAAGAAGGATCTCCACCGTGCTCTCCACAGATACCAACATGAAGTTTTGGATTTACTGGTTTACCAAGTTTGATTGCCATATCCATTAACTTACCAACACCGTTCTGGTCAAGTTTTGCAAATGGATCGTTCTCGAAGATCTTTGTATCATAGTAAGCATTTAAGAACTTACCAGCATCGTCACGGGAGAATCCAAATGTCATCTGGGTTAAATCGTTAGTACCGAAGCAGAAGAAATCAGCTTCTGTAGCGATCTCATCAGCAGTAAGAGCTGCTCTTGGGATCTCGATCATAGTACCAACTTCGTACTCTAATTTAACGCCTGCTGCTGCGATTTCAGCATCTGCTGTCTCAACAACAACTTTCTTAACATATTTTAACTCTTTTACTTCACATACAAGTGGAATCATGATTTCTGGTTTTACTGTCCAGTCTGAATGTTTCTTCTGTACGTTGATAGCTGCACGGATAACAGCTTTTGTCTGCATCTTAGCAATTTCTGGATAAGTAACTGCAAGACGGCATCCTCTGTGTCCCATCATTGGGTTGAACTCATGTAAAGAAGCGATGATGTTCTTGATTGTCTCAACGGATTTACCCTGAGCTTTTGCAAGTTTCTCGATATCTGCTTCTTCAGTTGGAACGAACTCATGAAGAGGTGGATCAAGGAAACGAATTGTAACTGGGTTACCTTCCAATGCTTCGTAAAGTGCTTCGAAGTCTCCCTGCTGATATGGAAGAATCTTCTCAAGAGC
>ERZ779974.537-NODE-537-length-17197-cov-7.0042_pt1 | contig 17197 bp, 7 predicted proteins | sample MGYA00511026_ERZ779974 | MGnify/ENA primary metagenome ERZ779974 (study PRJEB29588, sample SAMEA2153010) | human gut metagenome | biome: human gut; feature: human-associated habitat; material: faeces | place: Denmark | collected 2008/2010 ... | reverse complement strand
CTGAAACCGGAACGGATGGCGCAATACGGACTGGTTCCGTCGGACATTACCGCCATATTGGGTGAGCAGAACATTGAAGCTCCTACCGGTTCATTGGGCGAAAGCTCGAAGAATGTTTTCCAGTTTACGATGAAATATCGCGGACGCCTCAAAAGCGTGGAAGAATTCCGGAACACGGTTGTCCGTTCGCGGGAAGACGGTTCGATACTTCGCCTGCAAGATGTGGCAGAGGTGGAACTGGGTACGATGACGTATAGTTTCCGCAGTGAGATGGACAGTCAGCCTGCCGTTCTTTATATGATATTCCAGACAGCTGGTTCCAATGCCACCGCTGTCAACAAAGAAATCACTACGCAGATAGAGCGAATGGAGAAGAATCTGCCGGAAGGAACGGAGTTCGTCACGATGATGAGTTCCAATGACTTCCTTTTCGCTTCCATACACAATGTGGTGGAGACGCTGATTATTGCCATCATTCTGGTCATCCTCGTGGTCTATTTCTTCTTGCAGGATTTGAAGAGTACGCTGATCCCCTCCATCTCTATCATTGTGTCGTTGGTGGGTACGTTTGCCTGTCTGGTGGCTGCGGGTTTCAGTCTGAACATCCTGACACTGTTTGCGCTGGTGCTTGCCATCGGTACGGTGGTGGATGATGCCATTGTGGTGGTGGAGGCCGTGCAATCCAAGTTCGATGCCGGATATAAGTCTGCCTATCTTGCCACGAAAGACGCAATGGGCGACGTGACGATGGCTATTGTCTCCTGTACCTGTGTATTTATGGCTGTGTTTATTCCTGTAACCTTCATGGGAGGTACTTCGGGCGTGTTCTATACACAGTTCGGTATCACGATGGCAACTGCCGTAGGTATTTCGATGATTTCGGCTTTGACGCTCTGTCCCGCTTTGTGCGCCATCATGATGCGTCCGTCGGACGGAACCAAGAGTGCCAAGAGCATCAACGGACGGGTACGTGCAGCTTACAATGCTTCGTTCAATGCCGTATTGGGTAAATATAAGAGAGGTGTGATGTTCTTCATCCGCCATCGCTGGATGGTGTGGACTTCACTGGCTGTTGCCGTTGCTTTGCTGGTTTACCTGATGAGTACCACTAAAACGGGACTTGTGCCGCAGGAAGACCAAGGTGTCATTATGGTGAATGTCAGCATTTCACCGGGAAGCACGCTCGAAGAAACCACGAAGGTGGTGCACCGCCTGGAAAATATCCTGAAAGATACGCCCGAAATAGAACACTACGCCCGCGTAGCAGGATATGGACTGATATCCGGTCAGGGAACTTCGTACGGTACGATCATTATCCGCCTGAAAGACTGGAGCGAACGAAAGGGCAAGGAGCATAGCTCGGATGCTGTGGTGTCCCGCCTCAACGGACAATTCCAGGCGATAAAGGAAGCGCAGGTATTCAGCTTCCAGCCTGCCATGATTCCGGGTTACGGTATGGGTAACTCCCTCGAACTGAACCTTCAGGACATGACGGGTGGAGAATTGGCTACGTTCTATGAAGCGGCTATACAGTTCCTTGGTGCTCTGAACGAGCGTCCGGAGGTAGCGATGGCTTATACATCGTATGCTATCAACTTCCCGCAGATATCGGTGGAAGTGGATGCTGCCAAATGTAAGCGTGCAGGAATTTCGCCGAGTGCGGTGCTCGATGCGGTGGGCAGTTATTGTGGTGGCGCGTATATCTCCAACTATAACCAGTATGGTAAAGTATATCGTGTGATGATGCAGGCTTCGCCTGAATACCGCCTCGACGAGCAGGCGCTGAATAATATGTTTGTACGCAATGGTACGCAGATGGCTCCGGTGAGCCAGTTCGTGACGCTGAAGCAAGTGCTGGGACCGGAAACGGCCAACCGTTTCAATCTTTACAGCACCATCACCGCCAATGTGAATCCTGCCGACGGTTACTCCTCCGGCGAGGTGCAGAAAGTGATTGAAGAAGTGGCTGCACAGTCTTTGCCGGCAGGCTACGGATATGAATATGGTGGTATGGCACGCGAAGAAGCAAGTAGCGGTGGTGCGCAGACGGTTTTCATTTACGCCATCTGTATCTTCCTTATCTATCTGATTCTGGCCTGTCTTTACGAAAGTTTCCTCATACCGTTTGCCGTTATCTTCTCCGTGCCGTTCGGACTGATGGGGTCGTTCCTTTTCGCCAAAATACTCGGGTTGGAGAATAATATCTATCTGCAGACGGGTGTGATTATGTTGATCGGTTTGCTGGCTAAGACGGCCATTCTGATTACGGAGTACGCCATAGAACGTCGCCGCAAGGGAATGGGTATCGTGGAGTCTGCCTACTCTGCCGCACAAGTCCGCTTGCGTCCTATCCTGATGACGGTGTTGACAATGATCTTCGGTATGCTTCCGCTGATGTTTTCCTCCGGTGCAGGTGCCAATGGCAACAGTTCGTTGGGTACGGGTGTTGTGGGCGGTATGGCTGTCGGGACACTGGCATTGCTCTTTGTCGTTCCGGTTTTCTACATCATCTTTGAGTTTTTGCAGGAGAAAATCCGTAAACCGATGGAAGAGGAACCAGATGTGCAGGTGCTTTTAGAGAAAGAAAAGAGTGAAGTTGAACGCGAACGTAAATAAATGAAAGAAAGAATGAAGAAGAATATCATCACATTAGTTGCCATCAGTCTGTCGTTGAGCGGTTGTGGCATCTATACCAAATACGAACCCGCCACTGTCGTTCCCGACGATCTTTACGGCGGGGAAGTGGTGACCGAAGACACTGCCGGTCTGGGTAATATGGACTGGCGGGAACTCTTCACCGACCCTTATCTGCAATCCCTCATTGAAGTGGGATTGCAGACCAATACCGACTATCAGTCTGCCCAGCTCCGTGTGGAAGAAGCACAGGCCGTACTGATGTCCGCCAAACTTGCTTTTCTGCCCGCTTTTGCGCTTGCTCCGCAGGGAACAGTGAGCAGTTTCGATACGCAGAAGGCTACGCAGACTTATTCGTTGCCCGTTACTGCCAGTTGGGAGTTGGACGTTTTCGGGCGTATGCGCAATGCCAAAAAACAGGCGAAAGCACTTTATGCTCAAAGCGAGGATTATCGTCAGGCTGTCCGTACCCAGTTGATGACAGGCATAGCCAATACTTACTATACCCTGCTGATGCTGGATGAGCAACTCGACCTTTCCCGTCAGACGGAGACGGCATGGAAAGAAACCGTGGCCTCCACCCGCGCTCTGATGAATGCCGGACTGGCGAACGAATCCGCTGTGTCGCAGATGGAGGCGGCCTATTATCAGGTGCAGGGTTCGGTTCTCGATTTGCAGCAGCAGATCAATCAGGTGGAGAACAGTCTTGCCTTATTATTGGCGGAGACGCCACGCAACTATGAGCGTGGTGTATTGGCAAAGCAACAGTTTCCTGCCGACTTCTCGATAGGGATTCCTGTACGGATGCTTTCTTCCCGTCCGGATGTCCGCTCGGCAGAGCGGACGCTGGAAGCGGCGTTCTATGGCACCAATGCGGCACGTTCGGCTTTCTATCCTTCCATCACTTTGAGCGGGAGTGCCGGATGGACAAACTCCGCCGGGGCGATGATTATCAATCCGGGCAAGTTTCTCGCGTCGGCGGTAGGTTCGCTTACGCAGCCGCTCTTTAACAGAGGACAGGTGGTGGCACAATACCGCATTGCCCGTGCGCAACAGGAAGAAGCGGCTCTCGGTTTTCAGCAAACGTTGCTCAATGCCGGTAGTGAGGTGAATGATGCGTTGATTGCCTATCAAACCAGTCAGGGAAAAAGAATCTTGCTGGATAAACAGATCACTTCCCTGCAAACGGCTCTGCGAAGCACTACTCTGTTGATGGAGCATGGTAATACAACCTATCTGGAAGTGCTTACCTCCCGGCAGTCGTTGCTTAGTGCGCAACTCTCGCAGACGGCCAATCATTTTACTGAAATACAAAGTTTAATTAACCTATACCGTGCTTTAGGAGGAGGTCAGGAATAAACTGTATCATACTCTCTGTTTTCTAATTTAATGAAAGAAGGGCTGCCGGAGAAGTGATTCTGTGGCAGCCCGTTTGTTAATCGGTCAATATCGGTCAATATGCGGCGAATTGGCTTGCAGCCGGAAACTTCAGCCAGCATAAAGAATAATGATGGTATTATTTACCAGCCAGACCTTTCTTTTTTCTTTCTTTATATTGACTGGGTGTTTCCCCGGTATATTGCTTGAAAGCCGTACTGAAATAACTTGGAGTGGTAAACCCGGTTTTCTCTGCAATTTCAGAGAAGGGCATATCCGTGCCGGATATCAATGTAATAGCTTTTTCTATACGGAGCTTACTGATATACTCGTTCGCTCCCATGCCTGTAAGTGCTTTCAGTTTGTTATAAAGCGAAGAACGGCCCAATCCTACTTCCTGGCAAATAAACTGAATGCCCAGATTGGAATTTTCTATATTTTCCTGGATGATACTATTCAGTTTAATCAGGAATGTTTCGTCTGTCAGGCTGATGGTGCTTTCTTCCGGTGTGGGGATTAATCCTGCATTCAGATACCTTTTCTTGGTATATTCCCGGTTTTTCAACCGGTTGCGGATAAGTTCCATTAGCATTTCCACTTCGAAAGGTTTGCTTAAATAGCCGTCCGCTCCATTCTTATAACCGCTTATTTGGCTTTGCCTGTCATCTCTGGCAGTTAGCAGAATGACTGGGATGTGACTGATATTGATATCCTCTTTAATCGTTTTACAAAGTTTATACCCGTTCATCCGAGGCATCATCACGTCACTGACTATAATATCAGGGACATGGCTTCTGACCAGTTGAAGGGCTTCCACCCCGTCTCCGGCGATAATTATCCGTTTGAAGTATCCTTCGAACGTTCTTTTCAGAAAGTCTGTCATATCCGGATTGTCATCCACTACGAGAATAGTGTATGGAGTGGTGTCGAATACCTCTTTCGCGGACGGCTGCCCGCTGTTATCATCCATCATCAACTCGTTCAGATAAGCTTTTGGCTCGCAGATGATTTCTTCCGGTTCCTGCCTCAACGGCAACTCAAAGAAAAAGCTGGCTCCGGTTTCTTCATTATCCTGTGCGCCGATAGAGCCGCCGTGCAGTTCCACCAGAATCTTGGAGTAAGACAAGCCGATTCCTGTTCCGCTCTGTTCTCCCGTTCCCTGGTAGAAGCGGGTAAAGAGCTTGTGCGTATCCACTTGCTTTAGTCCACATCCCTGGTCGATGACGGAGATACGCACCCGGTTTTCTTCGGGCAGCAGTTCCGAAGCAATCGTTATTTCCGTGTCCTGCGGACTGTGTTTCAAAGCATTGATAAGCAGGTTACTTAGGATAATCTCGCATTTGTCCTTATCGAAACTGACTTTCTCTATCCGTGGGTCGAGCTGATAGCGGATATGCACATTCTTTGCTTCCCCCTCACTGATAAAATCCTGCGAAATGTGTTCAATCCATTGATTGAGCGGATGAGGCTGAATTTGCAGTTTACTCTCCCCTACTTCCATTTTCCGCACGTCGAGCACCATATTAATCAAGTTCTTCATCCGTTGTGCCTGCCGGTAGATGGCTTTTAACGGCAGATATTGGCTGTCTCCGGAAGAGAGCGACTTCAAAATCTGATTGAGTGGCGCATGAATCAGCGTCAGCGGAGTCCGTAGTTCGTGGCTGATATTGATAAGAAAACGTACCTTTTCCTCGTACATCTGTTTCTCATGCTCTTTCATCGCCCATTTCAGTTTTTCCTGATTACGTTTCAATGTTCTGCGGAAAGTTTCGATGATTATGGTGGCAATGAGAATGGTGCAACCGAGAATGAACCACCACGTGCGATACCATGGCGGAAGTACGGTTAGTTCTAGTATTTTTTGGTTGGGAATCCAGCTGCCGTCTTTCGCTGTGCATGAAGCCATAATTTTGTAATTGCCCGGTGGTAACGACCGGATTACCAATTCCGGCTGGTACGATTCGATATACTGGTCGTTCAGCCCCTCTATCCGATAGCGGTAGACTTTCTTACGGAAGATATCCTCTTCTTTCGACATGATTCGGATGATGATATTGCTGTCCCATGGGACAGAGATTGCTGCCGGATGACTATATAGCTTGTTCTGTGCAGGCTCACCATTGATGATAATATCCAACAGTTGCAGTTCCGGCATTTCCGATGTATTCAGCAGCAGCTGGCCGTCAATGCGCAGCATACCCTTTACACCGCCGATATAGACATCCCCCTCATTGTTTACCAACCGGGCGTTGGGCAGATATTCGTTTTGGATAGCTCCGTTCGACTCTCCGAAGAGAACGAACTTCTGTTCCTGTATAAGCCAGGCGAAAAGCAGATTATCCGCACCTATCCATACTTTGCCCCTCTGGTCGCATTGCACCATGTTGACTTCGGTAAACAGGTTGGTAAGGATGTGCGTCTGCTTTTGGGAAACGGGGTTGTAGTGGATAAGGCCGAAATTGCTTCCTATCCAGAAATCGCCGTGCTCGTCGTGTGATGCCGAACTGATTACGGTATCCTGATAACATTCGAAGGTTGTTTGCAGCAAGGAATCCCCGTCATGCAGTTCGTAGATATGTTTGAAATCGTTGATGTAAGTCCGGTTGTTCTCGTGCTTGAAGGGGACGAGCGTACCGACAATACTTTTCCCTTCTTCTCCGGTGACCTTGTCGAATTTCTTTTCTTTCAGGTGATACTGGTAGACATGGTCGCCCAGTAATAACACGGTGTTGGGGGTGTTCTGATATAAGTTGACCGATTTTCCCCGGTTGCAAAGTTGTGTCGTAGTTTCTTTGTCGACAATGGTAAAAGGCTGTTTCTCCCCGGTTGCGGGGTTGAATATGAATACTCCTTTGGAGAAAAGGGAAATCAGTAGTTTTCCGGGAGTGAATCCGCTGATAAACGCTATTTTATCGTTCCAGGTAGAAAGATAATGGGTGAATTTCTCGGTACGCGGGTTAAAGAGGTTGATACCGCCGCCGTCCGTACCAATCCAGATACTGTCGGTCGATTGGCGGTAAAGGCTTCGCACGGTGCTGTTGCTTAGTCCGCGGTCGTTGCCGGGGACTACGTCGGTGTAGGTTTTCATGAACACTTCCCGGATGCTGATCAATCCGTTGCAGGTGCTTCCTGCCCATATATTGTTATTGTGGTCGTTGTGCAGGCAGAGAATGGAGTTGGCGGGGAGAGAGTAGTTTTCACGTCCCGGGATATATTCCAGTTGGGAGATTTCCCCGGTTTCGGGGGTGAGGATATTGATTCCGCCGCCATCCGTTCCTATCCACAGTTGCCCTTCCCTTTCAGCGAGGCTTAGGACGATGTCGTTGCTGAGGGCGGAGTTGCGGGTGGAGTACGAAGCCAGTAGTTTGCCGTCGTATGAATAGCAACGAAGTCCGCCGCTGTAAGGGGCAATCCATATTCTTTTCCGGCTGTCGGTCATCATGGTGGTAATTTCCGGCCCGCAGTCGAAAGGGGGGCGTCTGTGCTCTCCGGTATGCAGGTCTACGAGGTATATGCCTGTCCAACGACTGCAACAAAGCAACGTCTTTGAATCCCACATACTGAGAGCGTTGATTTTAAAAGAGTTGGCGTTGAAATATTGCAGAAGCCGGAGAGAAGAATCGTTATAACTATATTTGTAAATCCTGTCCTTGCCGCCAAAGAGGATTCCGTCCGAGACAAGGCAGAAGGAATAGGCGGTGATATTCTTCCCGTCCTCGTCCGTGGGGAACGTGAAGTCGTTGCTCTGCTGTTGGTAGCGGGCAATACCTTTTTCAGTCAGTACCCAGATGTTGTGTTGCTTGTCTTCGGCAATCTGATAAATCAGGTTGTGGAGAAGCGAGTTCGGGTCGTTTGCCTGGTGTTTGTATCTTTTCAGTTCGTGCCCGTCGAACTTTCCCAGTCCCGATTTGGTACCTATCCATACGAAACCTTGCTCATCCCGGAGAATACAGCGCACGTTGGAAGGCAGCCCTTCTTTCAGAGAGATTTGTTTAAAGTAATAGTGTTCTGCCCGGAGAGGGAGAACACCGACTAACTGTATGATAAAGAAAAGGCTTGACAGAACAGCGTATTTGGTTTTCATGTAAAGCAGGTTTGTTTATGAGGACAGATGCCTTCTTTATAATACGGCTAACTTGTCCCCTTTTAAGGTGATTTCGTATTTTTTCCCTTTTACGGTCTTGAACTTGAGCGTCTTGTCTCCGTATCTTACGTTACAGGGGATTCCGGATTTGGAATGGATGATAGCTTTCTCCAGTTGTCCCTCTTTCCAGGAGATGGAAACCTCAAAATTTCCTTTGGCGCAGATTCCGCTTATTGAGCCGTTTGCCCATGCATCCGGCAAAGCGGGAAGAAGTTGGATGAATCCCATGTGGCTTTGCAATAACATCTCGGTTATTCCTGCCGTACCGCCGAAGTTTCCGTCTATCTGGAAAGGCGCATGGGTATCCCAGAGGTTGTCCAGTGTACCGTTTTTCAATAAGTTGCCGTATAGTTTATACGCATGGTTTCCGTCTTGCAGTCGTGCCCATTGGTTGAGCTTCCAACCCATGCTCCAACCGGTAGCGCCGTTTCCGCGATGTTCCAGTACCACTCTGGCTGCCTGTGCAAGTTCGGGGGTAGTCACGGGAGAGATGGTATGCCCCGGATGCAATCCGAACAGGTGGTTGACGTGCCGGTGTTCATCTTTCGGATCGTCTATGTCGGTAGACCATTCCAGTAACTGGCCGTAGCGTCCTATGCGGTACGGAACGAGTTTGGTCAATACGTTTTCCCATTGCTTGCGCTCTTTGGCGTCCGTTCCGAGTACCTTGCTTGCCTGGATAGCGTCCAGTAATATTTCACGTACTACGGCATGCGCGAAAGTGACTCCCTCGTCCACCGGACCGTGTTCGGGAGAGGTGGAAGGCGCGGCGGTGTAAGTCCCGTCGGGCTTGTGCCACAAGTGGTCTACCGCAAACTGTGCGCTGCTTTTGATAAGGTCGTAGCCGATTTCCTTTAAGAATTTCGTGTCACGCGTATAATCATAATACTCCCATATATGCGTTGCCAGCCACGGACCGGCAGTAGGATTCAGGTTCCATGCCATAGATTTGCTGGATAAGGGAGCTGTGAATCCGAAGATATTGGCAGAGATGGACGCTGTCCACCCGCGGGCGTTGAAATAGGCTTGCGCTGTTTTCTCGCCAGGTTTTACCAGACTACGTATAAAGTCTATCAAAGGCCATGTACATTCCGGAAGATTGGTGGGGCACGCAGGCCAGTAGTTCATTTGAATGTTGATATTATTGTGGTAATCTACCCGCCACGGGCCGTCGGTATTGTTGTGCCACAATCCTTGCAGGTTGGCGGGCATATTGCCGGGGCGTGAACTGGCTATGAGCAGGTAACGTCCGAACTGATAGTATAATTGTTCGAGCTGATAGTCCGGCGTACCTTTCTTATAGTTAGCCAGTCGTTTGTAGGTCGGCAGGTTGGGACTGCCGATTTCCTGATTAATTTCAAAACGTACCCGATTGAACAGTGCGGTATAATCGGCTTCGTGATTACGATAAAGCTCGTCATAACCTTTTTTCAGGACATTGTTCATCATAGCCAGAGTCGTTTGTGACGGGTCGTTGCCGACGTAGGCTTTCGGGTCTTTGAAGTCCGGGGCAAAGTTCATCTTATAATCGGTGTCTGCCGTAAGCAGGAATACCACTTCGTCAGCATCCTTCACAATAATCCGGTCGTTTTCTGCTTTCAGTGTTCCCCCTTTGTGGATAGCTTTGATTCGGAAAGCGAATTTCATTCCGTTGTTATTGAGAACTCCGGTATATACTAATCCGTCGTTTCCATCTGCTTCCAGATGGCTTTTTGCTTCGTTGTTGGGACAATAGCTAAGCACAAGATTCTGTTTTCCGCCTTTGTCGGCAGTAAACTTCATGACCATGACACTGTCCGGATAGGATATGAAATATTTTCGTTGATACCGTATCCCGTCCTTATCGAATTGCACCACGGCCATAGCCGAATCCAATGACAGGATGCGGCGGTAACTGCTCATGTTGATTTCGCTGAGTCCGGTTTCCACATAAAGTTCTCCCATCGTGGTAAAAGCACCGAAGCGGAACGGAGTCTCGTCTTTTTCTTCATAAGCTCCCAGCCCGTTGAAGTTTTCTTGTGTGAGATACCCCGCCTTTTGGGAATCTCCGTCCAGAAAAGCCTGTCGTATTTCTTTCAATACACCTGCCGACTGTTTGTTTACATTCCAATAATATTCGGCGCCTTTGGCAGTATTCGGTCCACCTTTCCAAAGCGTCTTTTCATTCAGTGTGATTCGTTCCGCGGATATGGAGCCCATGATATTTGCTCCCAGACTACCATTCCCGATGGGTAGCGAACGGCTTTCCCATGTCTTGTCCGGATTCGCCCCTGTGCCCGAAGCGCGTAGCCAGACAGCTTGTCCGTCGAGATTGTTGGGAGTGTCGAACCATATGGAAAGTCCTTGTGTATAATCCACCGTTTCTATTGATGATGCAGTGAGTGAAAAGAGAGTGCAAAAAATAAGGAAGCAGAGTTTCTTCATAAGATGTATTATTTATAAGGAATGTGATGTGCAAAGGTATTGTTTTTTTAGGATTTCAGCGAACGGCCTGCTTTCGATTATAACCAATAAGCTTTTAAAAATCACCAAAAGTGCTTCTTTGTGTAGGTAGTAAGATGTTTCTAATGAGAAACTGTATGACGAAGGGCATAAGGACCTCATTGTAATATCGACCAAAATGAACATGTTTATAGATAAGGTCCGTAAGAAAGCAACGATGATGAATCCATTTCCTGTGGCAGCCCGCTTTGTTTCAATAATGCAACTTTCTTTATGACAGTTATTACCTAAACAGTTTCTGCTATAAATCTCATCCGGCTAATAGCATGAAAAAATAAAAGGATTTATGTCTGTCACTTCAATGCGGCAATCTTTCAACTTTCTTTCCCTTTCTTTGTTCTTTCTGCTGAAATATGCTACTTTTGTATTATCCTCATAGATATGAGAACTAAAGAAAGGAACAAATCATGGAAGAAGTAAAAAGAATCCCTTATGGAGTTTCCAACTTTGTGGAAGTGGTGGAGCAGAACCAATATTACGTGGATAAAACGATCTATCTGCCTTTGTTGGAAGAGCAACCCAGTAATTTGTTCTTTATCCGTCCCCGCCGCTTCGGCAAGAGCATCTTTCTGAGTATGCTCCGGGCTTATTATGACATCGCTCAAAGAGAAAAGTTCGATAAACGCTTCGGCAATCTATGGATAGGCAGTCGCCCTACACGGCTGCAAGGGACTTTCCAGATACTCTTTCTTGACTTTTCCCGTGCCAGCGGTGGTAGTGGTACGTTGGCCGAGAACTTCGACCGTTACTGCTGTATGGTCATGGATTTGTTCGGTATGTCCTATGAATCTTATTATTTTCCGGGATTTGCTCAGGAGATGAAAGCACAGCCCGATTTTGTAAGTAAACTGAATTATCTGAATCTTCATGCGGCTGAAACCGGAGCGCATCTTTATCTTATCATTGATGAATATGATAACTTCACCAATGTGGTGTTGAATGAGCAGGGCAAGGAAGTCTATCATGCGCTGACCCATGCTAGCGGCTTTTACCGTGAAATCTTCAAGAAGTTCAAAGGTATGTTTGAGCGCATCTTTATGACCGGTGTCAGCCCCGTGACGTTGGATGACTTGACTAGCGGATTTAATATCGGTTGGAATATCAGTACCAAGCACCAGTTTAATATGATGCTGGGATTCAGTGAAACGGATGTGCGTGAGATGCTCCAATACTATAAGGATGCCAGACAGTTGCCGGGCAATGTGGATATAAGTGCGATGATAGAGGAAATGCGTCCGTGGTATGACAATTATTGTTTTGCCGAAGAAAGTCTGGAACGTGACCCGAAGATGTTCAATTGTGACATGGTGCTCTATTATTTGCGCAACTATATGGATTTGGGCAAATCACCCAAAGAGATGATAGACCCCAACACCCGTACTGACTACAACAAGATGAAGAAACTCATCCGTTTGGACAAATTGGACGGTAATCGCAAAGGCGTGTTGCGCAAAATCACCGAAGAGGGGCAGATTATCACCACATTGACGACTACCTTTCCCGCTATTGATATCACCAAGCCGGAGATTTTTCCCAGTCTGCTCTTTTATTACGGTATGCTTACCATCACTGCTACTCGGGGCAACTATCTGGTGTTGAGTATTCCCAATAATAACGTGCGTAAGCAGTATTACGAATTTCTGTTGGAAGAATATCAGGATAACCGGCATATCAATCTGAATGACCTTGGCTTGATGTATTATGAAATGGCTTACGAAGGTCATTGGCGTGAAACGATGGAATTTATTGCTCATGCCTACAAGGAAAACTCTTCCGTGCGAAGCTCCATCGAAGGCGAGCGCAACTTGCAAGGCTTCTTTACTGCTTACCTGAGTACAAATGCCTATTACCTGATAGCTCCGGAACTAGAATTGAATCACGGTTATTGTGACCTGTTTCTTATGCCTGACTTGATACGCTATGACGTGAAGCACAGCTATATCATCGAACTGAAATACCTCTCCACCAAGGATTCCGAAGCGAAAGCCGAAGCCCAATGGCAAGAAGCTGTAGAGCAAATAAAAGGTTATGCCGTTGGTGCTAAGGTGCGTCAGATGGTGCACGGAACCGAGTTGCATTGTATTGTGATGCAGTTTCGCGGATGGGAACTGGAACGGGTGGAGGAAGTCATGCAGAAATAAGCTCAATTTATACTGTCATTTCTCATTTTAGGCAAAATATATCTGTAATTCCCTTATTTCAACAAAGAGTTGTCTGATTGCCAGACTTTGTATGATAAACTAATTTATGCGCTAAATCTATATATTTAGCTTGGTAGGCATATATACTCACCACGTGGGCTTATGGTTGCTTACCTGTGGACTGGAAATATTTTAGACAGAAGAACATAAGAACAAAAGATAAAGCAGTTATGTGTAATTATTATTGTAATAAAATAAGTGTTAAAGATGACTCAACCTATTAAAATGGATAAACAGATTTCTTAAACATTCCAAACGAAGAGTATGATTCTGTAATATATTGATATATAAATATTTATCTTTTATCTTTTTCCCTTTAAAACCAACGACCTGTTGCACACCGAGAAACAAAGTGTTCGACACCGAGAAACACATCGTTTCTCGGTGTCGAACAAATCGATAGATAAGGCTCGGAGTATAGAATAAACAAATCGTCCGTCTTTTTCTATTTTATGGATTATTCCATAGATATATGCATCAATATATATTCCCATAATTACCCTATTGCATCTGAAATGTAATATTATAGAGTATGGTACCGATTTTAAACTAATTTTTTGAAAAACAATCATTCCCCCCGATGAAATGGTTTGATTTGGTGAAAAGTGAATATTTAATGGCTATTTTTAAAATAACTCTTTTTAAAAGCTACCCTACCTTTGTGACAAGAATGTTAGTCGGAAAAGTTATCCCGGTTCTTCATTCTTAAATCTAATGCCTGTGAGATTTATTTTGTTCGCTAATAGAAATATGAATCTTTATTATTAAATGTAGTATTATGAAAAAAAAGAAGCTTATGAAGAAACAAAGCTGCTTTGTTGTTCTTTTGATGATGCTCCTGTTATTTCCTTCGGGAGCGTTTGCGCAGCAACAAATGATTAAAGGACAAGTGGTGGATGATAAGGGGGAAACCATTATTGGAGCTACGGTCATGGTAAAAGGGGCAAAAGAAGGTACGTTGACCGATATTGACGGTAACTTTTCTGTCAAAGGTAAAGTCGGCAATACCTTATCTATCTCTTATGTCGGTTTTTCTCCTCTCGAAGTAAAAGTGACAAAACTTGAAGGTAATCGTTTCATATTAAAGGAAGACTCGAAACTTCTTGATGAAGTCGTTGTGGTGGGTATGGACAAGCAGAAACGTAATACCATTACGGCTGCTGTGTCTACTGTAGCTTCCGATGCTATAGTCAATCGTCCTGTAACCGATTTGACCAGTGCCCTTCAAGGTAATGTAGCCGGTCTGAATTTTGTGACCGACGCAGCTCCTGACGGCGTTGGTGGTGAAACAGGCGCGGAAATCAAGTTCAATATCCGCGGTGTCGGTTCTATTAATGGTAACGGGGGCGAGCCTTATGTATTGGTGGACGGAGTGGAACAAAGCCTTCAGAACGTAAATCCAAATGATATCGAAACAATTAGTGTATTGAAAGACGCTTCTGCCGCTGCCGTATATGGTGCACGTGCCGCTTATGGTGTGGTATTAGTAACTACAAAAAGCGGTCGGCAGGAAAAGACACGGGTTTCTTATCGAGGCACAGTAGGTTTTAGTTCACCTATCAATATGCCGGAGATGATGAACTCTCTTGAGTTTGCTAAATATGTGAACGAACGGAATGATAATGATGGCGTGAATCATAAATTTTCTGACGCTCTTATAGAGAAGATGGAAGGATTCATGAAGAACCCCTATTCAGCAGAATTTCCAGGTATAGGTCCCAATCAAAACGGGACAGACTGGGCTTCTTCAATGGATGCGGTATATGCGAATACAGATTGGTTTGATTATTATTTTAAAGATACTGCTATTCGTCATTCACATAACCTGAGTGTAACCGAAGGTTCGGAAAAGTTCAACTATTATGTAGGTTTGGGTTACACTTATCAGGATGGTTTACTTGACAAGGTAGATGATAACCTGAGCAAATATAATGTAAATACGAAATTCCAGATTATAGCCAATAAATGGTTGAAGTTCAATTTCAATAATAATATAACATTGAGTATCCTTAAAAGGCCGATGGCCAACCAGACCATCTTTTATGGAACTCTTGGACAAACAATACCAAATGCTCCTACTCATTATCCGATTGATTCGGAATATAATGATGCTTCTGAGTTCCGTTATCTAAAAGAATCCCATTATGTACAGAACCGCATATCCGATGCAATGTCTTTTGCTGCTACCATTACCCCGTTACCGGGTTGGGATATTGTAGGGGAAATGAAAGTACGTTTTGATGTAGAAGACAACAGTTTCAAACGTGGATACCCTACAGTAGAAAAACCTGATGGAGAGTTAAAGGTTGACATAGGTACCAAGCAGGGATATGTATATCCGGGTATGGAATGGAAGAATTCCAAATGGGGTTCTTATACTCGCGGTAATGCATTTAATTATTATCTTTCTCCGAATGTATCGACATCTTACGTCCATACATGGGGAGAACACTACTTCAAGGCTATGGCAGGTTTTCAGATGGAGTTGCAGGAAAACTCCAATGGTTTCACTTATAAGGATGGAATTTTAGGTAGTGATATTTATTCATTTGCGAACTCCAATGGTACATTGTCTGCCGGTGAAGACCGTACTCATTGGTCCACAATGGGTATGTATGCCAAGTTGAACGTAAGCGTCTCCGCGATTCTATCTTGTCGCCCTTTTTTCATTCTTATATTTTTGCTATGTATAAAAATGAAGCATTATGGATTTAGCAGAAAATCGATTTGGAAAAACTTGGAAACATTTCCTTGAAGTATTGAAAGTAGACTACAATTGTTCTTTAGCCGATGTTTGCCGTGATCAGCATACCACTCTTGGAGGTATGAGTTCCTGGATGTCCAGACGGGGTTATAGCGTTAAACAAGCCAAGGCGGATGTGGTCCGTGATTATTATGGCGGCGTTGAACCCTCCCGACCGACAACTTCCTCTCCTTCGTTCACTCAAATAGCCCCCGTCATGTTGTCGGAAGAAGAGTTTAGTCTTTCCGGGATCACAATCACCTTTAACAGCGGAACGACCATTTCGGTCAAACGGGCCACTCCCGGGGGTATTATTAAAATGTTACGCGATTACGAAAGAAAGGAGGGGGATCCATGTATTCTCTAACATCAGCCAATCGCTACTATCTGTACCAGGGCTTTGTCCGTATGAACCTTGGCATTGACGGTTTATTCAAAATCATACGCTCTCAAATGAAGGAGCTGTCCCCCATTTCCGGAGATATATTTTTATTCTTTGGCAAAAACCGGCAGAGTGTAAAAATACTGCGTTGGGATGGTGATGGCTTTCTCCTGTACTACAAGCGTCTGGAAGGTGGAAGTTTTGAGTTGCCGACATTTAACCCCCATACAGGCAATTATGAGATCTCTTATCAGGTTTTGTCTTTTATCTTAAATGGAGTGTCATTGAAGTCTGTACGGTTGCGAAAACGTTTTAGGATTTAATGTAATATACTGTATATTAACTGTTTGATTTTAAATTACCATCCGATTATTTTGGCCGACTCATTGATTTTTTGTATCTTTACGCCATGAAAAAGGATGAGGTCATAGAGTTATTGAAGGAGCAAATCAAGGAGTTGCGGGATGATAACAACAGACTCCTGGACCAGATAGATGATTTGATAAAGGAGGTTTCTTCCCTTAAAGAGGCACTCCTTCAAAAAGGCGAATCTCTTGGCAAGCAACAGCGTCTTACCAAGGGGATCGCCAAACTTGTATCAAACACATCCGAACAGCAACAACCCCCTCAACCTGCATTGCCGGAGGAAGAGCGGCAGAAGAGAGAAGCAGAAAAAGCAGATAAGCGTAAAGCCAGAAAGAACAATGGGGCCAAACGTGACATGCATTATGAGATGGAGCAGGAGGAACATGACGTTTATCCCGACGATCCTGATTTTGACATCAATAAAGCCCGGCTGGTTACCACCGCTCCCAGAATATGTGTCCGCTATGAATGTGTACCCATGCGCTTCATCAAGCACGTCTACAAGATACACACCTACGCGCAAGACGGTTGTCTCTTTGAGGGAAAAACACTGGTCTCGGCTTTCTTGAATTCCAGCTATGACGGCTCATTCATTGCCGGGCTGATGGAATTGCGTTATATACAATCGCTACCGGTTGAAAGAATCATCAACTACTTCGAAAGTCATGGCTTTACGCTGAAGAAACCTACGGCTCATAAGTTGATGGAAAAAGCCTCAAGCCTCTTTGAAAATCTTTATAAGTGTATCCGGCAGACAGCTTTGAGTGATCCTTATAAGGCAGCCGACGAAACCTATTACAAAATACTCGTCCCGGAAAAGAACAGCAAGGGAAAAGGATTCCGCAAGG
>ERZ779974.525-NODE-525-length-17498-cov-6.10354_pt1 | contig 17498 bp, 16 predicted proteins | sample MGYA00511026_ERZ779974 | MGnify/ENA primary metagenome ERZ779974 (study PRJEB29588, sample SAMEA2153010) | human gut metagenome | biome: human gut; feature: human-associated habitat; material: faeces | place: Denmark | collected 2008/2010 ... | reverse complement strand
GTATGCACAGCACGATGTCGAACAGTAGCAGCACGTAAAAACCAACGAAGTAGAGGATATTATGGCGTAAAACAAAGTCGTAATAAATCAAAGAAAACACACGTTATCCCATTGATACACAGACACTTCTTTGATTTGATTTCTTTTATTTCCTTGACTGTTAAAAATCTATTTTTGGTGCATTTTTGTTGCACGTTTGTTACGCGAAACAAAATAATCTTTATAACTTTGACCTCAGAGAAACCCGAATGGGGGCATAAAATAGAAACAAATAAAAGCATATAACAGCATGGGAAGACAAAAGAAAGTATCAAAACCAAAAGAGCCTGTTCGCATTCGTCATCGCAAGTTGAAGAATGGAAATATCAGCCTCTATCTCGACATTTATTCAGATGGTGTCAGAAAATACGAGTCGCTGTCGCTCTACCTCGTTCCAGAGAAAGACCCGATTTCAAAAGACCAGAACAGGCATGCTATGCAAGTGGCAAACAAGGTGAAGTCAGAAAGAATATTGGGGTTGCAGAACCGTGGCATCAAACAATGGGAGAAAATCAAGCAGGAGAATATGCCACTGCTGACTTGGCTCTGCAAATATGAGCAGTCGGACGGCAACTTTGCCAAATCCACACTGAAAGGAAGAAAGGAGATGCGCCACAAGATAGAACAGTACCTTGCCACGACTGGCGACATCAATATCTGTTTGTCAGAAATAGATGTTGATTTCTGCCGTGGCTTCGTGAAGTTTTTGAAAACGGCACATCATGGAGTGAAGAAAGACGCTACAGCTGTAATCAGTCAAGGTTGCGCACATCATCATCAAGCGGTATTCAATGGAGCGTTGAATAAGGCAGTGCGTGAGGGTATCATAGCAAACAATCCAATGAAACTGTTGGATGCCAAGGAGAAGCATCAGCCAGCCGAAAGCGTAAGAGAATATCTGACCATTGACGAGTTGAAAGCCATTATGAAAGCGGACTGCGCCAACACGGAAGTAAAAAAGGCATTTATCTTCTCTTGCTTTGCAGGATTGCGCTTGGGTGATGTACGTGCGCTCACATGGAACAAGGTGTTTCTCGCATCTGACGGAAAGACAAAGTTTGTCCGCACAATCATGGAGAAGACAAACAAACTCGTCAATGTTCCATTATCAAAAGAGGCTCTGAACTGCCTTAATGAAAAAGAAGACCCTAACGAGCCGATATTCACTTTGCCAGGCACTCCAACGGTATGTCACGACATTCGTAAATGGATGCAAAATGCTGATATTAAAAAGCACATCTCGTTTCACTGCTCACGGCACACCTTCGCCACGATGATGCTGACACTTGGAGTTGACATCTATACAACAAGCAAATTATTGGGGCATAGCAATGTCTCTACAACACAGATATACAGCAAGATAGTGGACGAGAAAAAAGTGGAGGCGGTCAACAAGGTTGATAATCTATTTGATTAGCACTAATAGAAAAGGTAACTGAAAATGAGTATAGAGATAAGAACAAGAGTGTTAAAAAATGGCAGTCAGTCGCTATACCTTGACTGCTATGAGAATGGTAAAAGGGAATATGAGTCACTGCATTTGTACCTTGTTCCAGAGGTAAACGAAGACGCAAGGCGAGAGAACAAGAACGCCATGAAAAAGGCGGTCGCTATAAAGGCAGAAAGACTCCTTGGTATTCGTAAGGAGGCAAAGTCTCCAGATGAAACGGCATTAAGAAAGGCATCGCCTGTTTTCTCAGAATGGCTGCTTGATTATCACAAGGGGTTGATTGACAGCCAAGCATATTCTCAGAACTACATCAAGAATGTATGGAAGCTGATAGCCATCATGCACCAATATATGAAATACAGCCATAAAAGTGGCATACGATTGATAGACTTCAATAAAAACGTATATATGGGCTTCTTGAACTATATGAGGGACATCTATGTTTCGCCAAAGTCTCCAAGCAACCCTCAGAAGTTGGCACAGTCCACCATGCACCAAATGCAGACCACACTCAACACCATATTGAACAAGGCGGTCAGAAACGGTCTGATAAGTGCAAATCCTTTTGCTTCATTGGATATAAGGGAAAGGGTCAGCAAGGCAGAAAGTAATATCGTTGCATTGACAAAAGAAGAGGTCATGTCATTGGCTTCCGTAGAAACAGGCAGTCCTGCAACCAAACAATGTTATATGTTCTGTTGCTTTACAGGTTTAAGACATAGTGACATATCCAACTTAAAATGGAAGGATATTCGCCAAACTGATGCGGGATTGGCAATCTATCTGCCTCGTATGCAGAAGACCAAACATCCCATTCTGATACCATTGGGACGAAAGGCATTGGAATGGTTGCCCGACAAGGAAGATAAAAGTGAAGATAGCCTTGTGTTCAACACACCATTGTTATGCAACTGTGACAGAGCTTTGAAGCACATGGCAAAACGAGCTGGCATTACAAAGGTTCTCGGATTTCACACAAGTCGGCACACTTTTGGGACATTGGCTATCCTCGCAGGATGTGACATCTTGACTGTGAGCAAACTATTGGGTCATAAAAGCGTTAAGACAACACAGATATATGCTTCCGTAGCCATGCAGATGAGAGCGGATGCCGTCAAACGAGTGGAAAAAGTATTTGGAAATTAGGGAAGAAAATAAAGGGAGTAAGGAGGATAAAATCTCTTTATTCCCTTATTTCGTTCTGATTTTACCACAAAAACACTCGCATAATCACTAAATATAGCATAAAACGAGCGGTTTGATGAAATAAAAGTACTACATTTGCGTTATTATAGGAAATAAAGGTTTGAAAAATGAAGCTGAACAGAATAAAACTGGTTCTGGTTGAGAAAGAAGTCTCCCAAACCGAATTGGCAAAGAAACTCGGAAAAAGTTTCAGCACCATAAATGCCTATTGCAGTAACCGCAAGCAGCCATCATTGGAATTGCTAAACGAGATAGCCGATATTCTCTCTGTCAGTATGAAAGACCTCATAGTGGATAAATAAAATCGTATGACTATGGCAAAAGATGCAAAATCAGCGTTCTGCGAGGACAGCAGGGTGAAGTTCCCCACACTCATGCACCTAATGGGTATGGGTTTCAAGTATGTTTCCTTGAAAGGACTGAAAACAAAATATGTGGAGGTTCCTAAAACGGAGTTTGACCCACTAACGAATATTTTGACGGATTATTTTATAGATGCTTACTGCACCCTCAATCCTAAGGCGGAGAAAAAGGATGCAGAGGATATGCTTGTCAAAATACAAAAGTCATTGCAGAATGACGATTTGGGCAGACAGTTCTACAATGAAATACTGTTGAATACTGGAGAAAGGATTATAGATTTGTCCTCTCCTGTAAATTTTTATAAGAACAACACTTTCCAGGTTGCCACAGAAATGACTTGTGGCAGCAAGGACAGCGACAACTACCGTCCCGACATAACGATTTTTGTAAACGGTTTGCCATTGGCTTTCATTGAGGTAAAGAAAGAGAATAACCATAAAGGCATACAAGCGGAAACAGACCGCATGAAACAACGTTTTGTCAATCCACAATATCGTCGCTTCTTGAATATCACACAGATAATGGTGTTCAGTAACGATATGGAATATGACAATAATGAGGTTACGCCAACTATCGGTGCTTTCTATGCCACTATCGGAAAGAAGAATACAAAGTACAACTGTTTCCGTGAGGAGGGACAGGACAGTTTCCCTACTGCACGGCATATTCACCAAGTAACGCCCGAAGAGGAAGAAGTCCTTTTGCGTGACAACAATGTGCCGCAATATAAGAACAGCAGTGAATACAAGACTAATTGTTTGGCAAATACTCCGACCAAGCGTATTTGTGACAGTCTGTTTTCTTTCAATCGTTTCCATTTTCTTTTGAAATATGGCATCGCATACGTTGACTATCCCAACGGGCTGCAAAAGCACATCATGCGCTATCCGCAGTTGTTCGCCACAAAAGCCATAGAGAGGTATTTGGAGACTGGCAAAAACAAAGGTATCATTTGGCACACGCAAGGTAGCGGAAAGACTGCCTTATCATTCTATAATGTGAAATACCTGACGGATTATTATTCTGCAAAAGGGATTGTTCCGCAGTTCTTCTTTATCGTTGACCGCTTGGACTTGATGATACAAGCCCAAAGGGAGTTTTCGTATCGTGGTCTGAAAGTCAATTCCGTGCAGGATAAGGGGGCTTTTGCAAATATAATAAGCAGCGGTTTGACCACTCAGAACAGAGAGGGTAAGCCTGAGATAACCGTAGTGAACATACAAAAGTTCTCCAACGATTCAAAGGCTTTGGCAAAGAATGCCTACAATGTACCTGTGCAGCGCATCTATTTCATAGACGAGGCACACCGCAATTACAGTCCAGACGGCAGTTTCCTTAAAAATCTCATATCCAGTGATACAAATGCCGTCAAGATAGCCTTAACAGGCACACCAATCATCAGTAAGGAGTATAACACCAAAGATATTTTCGGTGATTACATACACACCTATTTCTATAATGCGTCCATTGCTGACGGTTATACACGCCGACTGATACGTGAAGATATAGGCTCAAACTATAAAATCAAGTTGAAAGAGGCTTTGAACAGCATCCGTGTAAAGGTACACAGCGTAAAGGAAAGCGATGTGTATGCCCACCATGTGTATGTGCAACCGCTTCTTGATTATATCATAGAAGACTTGCGCACATTCCGCCAAAAGAACGAAGACAACACGTTAGGCGGTATGGTTGTGTGCAATAGCAAGGAACAGGCACAGCTCATGTACCGACTATTTCTTGAAAAGTATGCCGATGAAAGCGAACTGGACAACGAAACGGACGAGGACGGTTCAATCGTGTACAAAAGTATCAGTGCTGGCGAAATGGAAGTCAAGAAAAAGCCTTGTAAGAAAGGTTGCTATCGTGCTGCACTTATCACATACGACAGTTTCGACAAGGAAACTCGTGCCAAGTGGATAGAACTGTTCAAGGATGGCAAAATTGACTTGCTTATTGTGTTCCAGATGCTCCAGACAGGCTTTGATGCTCCACGTTTGAAGAAATTGTATCTGCACCGTATGGTCAAGGAGCATAACTTGCTCCAGACATTGACACGTGTAAACCGCCCATACAAGGACATGAAGTATGGCTATGTGGTGGATTTCGCCAACATTGAGGAGGAATACAGCAAGACAAACAAGGAGTATCAAGAAGAACTTGAACATGAGGTTGGCAAAGACAATATACAGAACACCGATCGCTTGTTGGTGTCAATGGACGAAGCCAAGAAAAGGGTTGATGAAGCCAAGAAAGTGCTTGACAACTATGAACTGGGCAATCCAGAAATCTTCTCTCGCCAACTCAATTTGGAAGATGACAGAAATGTTGTCCGCACAGTCCTCAACTCTCTTGAAGATATGCGGAGTTTGCAGAACATGCTTACTTCGCAAGGCTCTAACGCTGACGAGGTTGTGAAAATCAGCGACATTCACAACTTGATAAAGGCAGCGAAGAACCGTCTTGACCTGTTGGGCTTCATAGACAATTCCGATGAGAACGCCAATGCAAAGCAACTGCTCAATATGGCATTGGAGAACATTGAGTTTTCTTTTGAAAAGCGTGGCGAAGGTGAGTTGGAGATACAGGAACAATACAAGCAGAGCGTGGAACACGCCAGACAGCAACTGAAAGCGTGTGTTGATACCGATGACCCAGAATATCGCTCTATCTTGGAAGAGTTCCTGCGCCTGTTCCGTAAAAAGGAAATGGAGTCACAGGAGGAGTTTAATATGCACAAAAAGGTACAGAACGTGAATGACATTCTGCGTCGCATCAAGAAACTGAATGAACGTGACGCTTTGGAAGCCATCAAGTACAATGGTGATACCAAGTTTGTGCGTGTGGAGAAACGCCTGAAAGAGAAAGACAAGGAAGAAACCGAACGCAAGGTTACGCCACGCAACTACGCATGGACGGAGGAAAAGGAGAAAATGACCATCATTCTACTTGCCATCAAGGAAGATGTGGACGATGTGTATTTCCATAACCAATCCATCTTGGAAGTTCCAGAGTATTTCAAGAAGAACATCCTTACTTACGTCACACGCCATTTCAAGGAAGAAGCGGTAAAGACCGACCGTGAGGTGCGCAAGTATGTGAGTGAGATAATAAACAGAGAATATCAAATAGCAAGATAACAAACGAATGAAAAATATAGAAGAAATAAAAAATCAGACTTATGCGCTGATTGATGACTTGAAAAAGACTACCACAGAGAACGGACTCGCTGGTAGCGGTAACGAATATGTGGTTATTGTGGAGATTTTCCTCTACAAGTTCCTTAATGACAAGTTTATCTATGAGGCTAAAAAAGAAAATCCAGAACTGGCTAATGCCGAGGATTTCTTTGCAGCTATTGATGCCATGTCGGAAGATGATTATGAGGAGATGTGCGATTCCATGCTCGACACAATCATCTTGAAAAAGGAACATCTTATTCCGTTCCTTGCCAAGCGACAGAACGAGGATAAGTTTGCCGAGCTGTTCGATTCTACATTGGAGAGTATAGCAAGCGAAAACTCTGACATCTTCTATATCCTCAATGAGGACGAGACCAGAGTTTCCATTATGAAGCCTATATCTGATGTGGTTTCTGGTGGAACGAACAAGAAGAATGCCTTTTGCCGTTCGCTGATTGGTGATGTGGCAAGTTTCTCGTTTGAGAATGCCTTTGAAGCTGGCTATGATTTCTTCTCCACGATATTTGAATACCTTATAAAAGATTACAATGCTAATGGTGGTGGCAACTATGCCGAATACTACACGCCTCACGCTATTGCAGCTATCATGGCTCAACTGCTTGTTGATCCATCGGAAGATGTAAGGAGCGTGACTTGCTACGACCCATCGGCAGGTACAGGAACACTTGTTATCGCCTTGGCTCATGCCATCGGTGAGCAAAACTGCACAGTTTATACACAGGACATCAGCGATAAGTCCTCAACAATGATGATGTTGAACCTTATCCTTAACAGCATGAGCCATTCTCTGACCCATGTTATACAGGGTAACACGCTAAAGCATCCGTTCCACAAGAATGAGGATGGCTCGTTGCGTAAGTTCGACTATATTGTCAGCAATCCGCCTTTCAAGTTGGACTTCTCCGACTATCATAGCGATTTGAAGACCGATAGTTACAAGGGGCGTTTCTTTGCTGGCATTCCAAACATTCCTTCCAAAAACAAGAAAGGCATGGAAATCTATCTGTGCTTCTTCCAACACTTACTTTACAGTCTGAAAGAAGACGGTAAGGCGGCTATTGTCGTTCCTACGGGTTTCATCACGGCTAAAAGTGGCATCGCTTTCAAGATACGTAAGCACTTGGTCGATGGCGATAAGTCCATTCTGCGTGGTGTGGTAAGTATGCCAAGTAATATCTTTGCAAACACTGGCACCAATGTAAGTGTGGTGTTCATCGACAAATCTGGTGTAGATAAACCAGTACTCATTGATGCAAGCAAACTTGGTGAGACAATCAAAGAGAATGGCAACCAAAAGACAAAACTGCGCACAGAGGAGATACAACAGATTGTCAACACATTCCGCAACAAGGAAGTGGTTGAAGACTTCTCAGTCACTCCAACTTTTGATGAGATAAAGGAGAAGGGCTACAGCTTCTCCGCTGGTCAGTATTTCGACATCAAGATTGACTATGTGGATATTACGGAAGATGAGTTCAACCGTCGTATGGACAATTTCAAGACCACGCTAAGACAACAATTCAACGAGAGTCACCGTTTAGAAGAAGAGATTCTGAAGCAGTTGGATTGTATCGGTTTCAATGAAAATGTAGGAAAAGAGAACAGCAATGAGTAACGAGATACAATTTCTGCTTTACAATATGCCCGATGCTGACGGCAAGGTGCAAGTTGTCATCAAGGGTGAAACGCTTTGGTGTACACAAAAGGCTATGGCTCAACTCTTTGGCGTTGGTGTTCCTGCTATTAGCAAGCACTTGAAGAACATCTTTGAAGAGGGTGAACTTGTGGCGGATTCAGTTATTTCCAAAATGGAAACAACTGCCGCTGATGGCAAGAACTACACAACAACATATTATTCTCTTGATGCTATTATTGCCGTAGGCTATCGTGTGTCTTCACTGAAAGCCACTCGTTTTCGTCAATGGGCAACAAAGATACTCAATGAGTATATCAAAAAGGGCTTTGCAATGGACGATGAGCGGTTGAAGCAAGGTAATGCTGTGTTTGGCAAGGATTACTTCCGTGAATTGCTTGAACGCATCCGCTCTATTCGTACAAGTGAACGTCGCATTTGGCAACAGATTACGGACATATATGCAGAGTGCAGCACCGACTATGACAAGAACTCTCCAACTACAAGAGATTTCTATGCTATGATACAAAATCGCTTCCACTATGCCATTACAGGACAGACTGCTGCGGAGATTATCTATTCAAAGGCTGACCATACGAAAGACCACATGGGATTGACCACTTGGAAAAATGCTCCAGATGGACGTGTTCTGAAATCAGATGTCAGCATAGCCAAGAACTATCTACAAGAGAAAGAAATCCGACAACTGGAGCGTGCTGTAACAGGCTTCTTTGACTATATCGAAGACCTCATAGAGCGTGAAAACACGTTCAACATGTCGCAGTTCTCGGCAAGTGTCAATGAGTTCTTGACATTCCGCAAATACCAGATATTGCCTGACAAAGGCAAAATATCGGCAGCGCAAGCCAAGAAGAAAGCGGAAGAAGAATATGACATTTTCAATAAGACACAACGCATTGACTCTGACTTCGATAAAGAAGTGAGGGGATTGCTGGATAAAGGATAAATCAATGACTGAAATAGAATATCTAAAAGAACAGTTGGAAAAGGCGGATAAGTTTATCTCTCAAATTGAAAATGATTGCTATCCTCTTATTGATGAAATCATAGATACTGTCTGTAAGAATGTGATTAAGCGCATAAACACAGAGTCGAAACAGATAAATCTTTGTGATGATTTGCCAAAAGAATTCAAATTCTTCGACCAATTATCAGTTCTGCATCAATCCAGAGATTATGACGAAATATTCTTTCCAAATGGGTGTTTGGAAGATTACATTGGTAACTCAATAGAGTTAGAAATCAACGAACTTCCAAGAAAGGATAAGATAATTCTATGGTATAGTGATTGTCACTCTGAATTTGGTAACGAATATGAAGTCTTTGATGCACGGTATATATGTACTCAACGTTTCAATGACTTTGAGAATAAGAGGTATGAAGAATTGCTGCCAATGTTGGAAGAATGTAATTTTTAACTATTTTTTAGTACGGATGTAAATGGAATTGAAGAAATATAAAATTGGAGATTTAGTACAAGTTACAAGAGGAGCAAGCTTGGGTGGCGAATTTTATGCCACCCAAGGAAACTATGTTCGTCTTACTTGTGGAAATTTTGACTATCGAAATAATTGCTTCAAAGAGAATCAATCAAAAGATAACATCTACTATACAGGTGGTTTCAAAGAGGAATTTCTACTTGAAAAGGGAGACATTATTACGCCTTTGACAGAACAGGCAATCGGATTGCTTGGTTCTACTGCAAGAATACCCGAAAGTGGAAAATATATCCAAAGTCAAGATATTGCAAAAATTGACTGCAACGAGAGCTTATTGAATAAAGACTTTGCTTTCTACCTAATCTCGTCAGCTTTCGTTAAACAGCAGCTTAGTGCCGCTGCTCAGCAAACAAAAATACGCCACACCTCTCCTGACAAGATTAAAGAATGTACAGTGTGGATTCCGTCTCTTGATATTCAGAAAAGGATTGGGCGCATTTTAACGGACATTGATAACAAGATAGCCATCAATCGTCAGATAAATGATAATTTAGAAGCGATGGCAAAGCAACTCTACGACTATTGGTTTGTGCAGTTTGACTTCCCGAATGAGGAGGGCAAACCGTATAAATCAAGTGGTGGAGCTATGGTGTGGAATGAGAAACTGAAGCGTGAGATACCAAAAGAGTGGATGGCATCAAACTATACTGATTTGTTTACCATAGGTAATGGACAAACAATGCCACAAAATGAAGGATTGGTTCCTGCATATGGTGGTAATGGTATAGTTAAAATGGTAGAGATAAGCAATTATCCAGCTTGCATAATAATTGGTCGTGTTGGTGCAAATTGTGGAAGCATACATTATAGTAAAGTTCCTTGTTGGGTGAGCGACAATGCGATATCTATATGTTCTAAAAATGATGATTGGCAACCTTTCTTATTTTATTCATTGAAATTATACAACTTGTCAAAAAATAAAGGAGGATCATCCCAACCTCTGATAACACATGAGGCATTAAAACATTTGTACTTTCCTATGTCGGAAAAACATATCAATCAGTTTTGTCATATAGTTAATGAATTACAAGATTTAATATATTCTAACCAACAAGAGATGTTAAAACTTACTAAGCAGCGAGACGAACTCTTGCCCCTCTTAATGAACGGTCAAGCAACAGTAAATTATCATTTATCTGACGATTGACTTTGATTTTCTCATCAATAGAGGCTAAAGAGGCAACTATTTGGTTTTGTTTTTCGAGGGGTAGATATTCAATATCAATGGCAGACAGAGCATTGTCAAGCTGTAAGTTCTTGATGCCTGAAGTCTTCCCCTCGAAATTGAAAAATGCACCATGATTATATACATTCTGCCAAAAGTAATACACATACAAAGGATTCCAACCAGCCTTTACACGAAATGCTGTACAAAAGTTAGAACAGACAACATTACCTTTGGCTTTTATCAAATCTTCCGACACATATACAATGCGTCCTGTAGATTGTGTAGGACTACCTCCAGATTTTTCAATCACCAAATCACCTGCTGCCAGAAGTTTTGTTTCTTTTGTGCGGTCACAAACATATCGTTGAGGTATGTCTGTAAAATTGTGGTTGGTTATAGGCACTATGTCTGCGCCCCTAACACAATATGCTGCATTAGGGGTATCTTGCGTAGGAGATTCTTCGCCCCAATCTCCCGTTATAAATGTGTCAATAATATCTGCTAATTTCATATACTTCTTACATTTTGTGATGCAAAGGTACTTAAAATCAAGCAGAATAACTAATTTGTAAACCTTAATTAAGGAATTTGCGGTGTGCTATCTTGACATTTGTCTGATTTACCATAGCATAATGCAGCGTAGTGTCAATTTTTACGTGTCCCAACATCTTCTGCACTTGCTCTATTGGCATGCCCTTGTCAATAGCCATTGTTGCTAATGTCCTACGGAATTTGTGAGGGTGAACCTTGTTGAGGTTTACACGCTTTCCAAGCTGACGCAAACGTACTTCCACGCCACTAATGGTCAGCCGTGTATGAGGTTCATGCAGACTCACAAACAAAGCAGGATTAGTGTCTGTGCGTTGCTCCAAATACTTTTTGAGGTGAATTTTAGTCCTTGCGTTGAAATAAACCTCACGCTCTTTGTTACCCTTGCCAAACACTATACACTGGCGTTCTTGAAAGTCAATGTCGTCACGGTTGATTTTTACTAACTCCCCTACACGCATACCAGTACTAAGCAGCAAATCTATCATAGCAATGTCACGCAATTCATGGCAACTATCACGCAACACTTCGATATTCTCATCTGTCAGCACCTCTTTCACCAAAGCATCCGTGCGTACCTTATGGATTCTGCGCACAGGGCTTTTGGTGATATAGTCCTCGTCTTCCAACCAAGAGAAGAAACTGGAATAGATACGGCGTAAGTTGTCAATCGTAACCTTACTAAGCCCTCGTTGTCCCTGTTGCTCAGCGAGATAGCAACGAATGTCATTAGTGGCAATGTCGCACACATTCTTCTTCACAGTCGCTATCAGTTTCTCAATGGAAGACTTATAATAGTGGATTGTCTTGTCAGAACAACCCTCCACTTTCTTTGAGGATATAAAAGCCCCAAGAAGTTCAGCATTTTCTTTGTTGCGTTGCTCTTCCTCTGTTGCCTTTGGCGTAATCTCACACTCAGATAGTGCCTTTCGAGTCACATCTGTCAGCATTTCCAACTGATTTTCAGTCAGGACCGCTCGCATACCGTTTAAAACGGCTTGTATAATTGTTTCTTTCATGTCATAAAACTTGTATTGGTCTCTATATAATATAAGGGAAGAAAGAAACGATGCTGATAAATGATAATTTAGAGGCGATGGCAAAGCAACTCTACGACTATTGGTTTGTGCAGTTTGACTTCCCGAATGAGAAGGGCAAGCCGTATAAATCGAGTGGCGGAGCTATGGTTTGTAACGAAAAATTGAAGCGTGAGATACCGAAAGGATGGCATTGTGGTACATTGTTAGATATAGCAGAATACACAAACGGCTTGGCGTGTCAGAAATACCGCCCAATAGATAATAACAAATTGCCGGTTATAAAAATTAAAGAAATGCACGACGGCTTATCTGCTGACACGGAATGGGTAAAGGCTGATATTCCTGATGATGTAAAGGTGTTTGATGGTGACGTCTTGTTCTCATGGTCTGCTTCTTTGGAAGTAATGCTGTGGGCTTATGGCAATGGAGGATTGAACCAACATATATTCAAAGTTACATCAAAGAATGGTTATCCACGCTCTTTCTATTTCTACCAGCTAATTCATTATGTAGGTGTATTCAAGCAAATGGCAGAGGCAAGAAAGACAACAATGGGACATATAACACAAGACCATTTAAGGCAAAGCACAATCGCCCTTCCGCCAAATGTAGATATTGCTAACAAGTTAGAAGAAAAGCTCTGCCCAATTTTTGACGAAATAGTCAAAAACAACCAAGAGATTATGGCTTTAACTAAGCAGCGAGACGAACTCTTGCCCCTTTTAATGAACGGTCAAGCCACGATAAATTATCATTTATCGGCAAGTACTTCTATATCTTTTGATATATCTGTCTTGTTCTTAAACTTTACAAACGGCAATTCACTTTATGAAGCAATCAGTCTTGATTATCAGTACTTTGCATTACCTTTGCACTCAAAAGAAAATACGCATGGGAATATTCAAGACGATAAAAGACATATTCAGCAACGACAAAGGCAAGGAAACAAACACACAAGAGAACGTTTCCTTGCCTTCTTCTATAAATGTACCTCAACAGTCCACCAAGCAGCCTTTGGTAATGCCTGGTGTTACTGAGGTTATAAAGGCAAGGTCATATCTGAAAGCAAATGACACAGAACAGACTAAATGCCAATACGAGAGTGCGGTTCAAAAAGGATATTCATTGAACCTTGAGCCCTATAATTGGCTACTTCGCCATTATACAAGCAAAGAACAATGGAACGATGCAAAGCGTGTTCTGTTGCTTGTTCCTGCAAAATTCAGCCAAGATGCGCTTGTTGTCGGATTTAGGGAAGTTATAAGGCAACGAGAAGACAAATTACCCAAACAAGCCAATCTTTACAGAAACATTACCACCAAAGACACATTGGCAAACCGATACAAAAGTTTGATTGCTCAACTGCCTGAATTTGACTTCTACACAAGTGGAAATGACGCTCTGTTTTCAGAAGACGCTCCAATGTGCCATCAGATAGAATATATAATCTGCCATATAGAGAATGAACTACGCAAGGCAAAGGTTGCCGAAAAAAGCAAGGATTACATCACCGCAACCAATATCTATGAAGAGCTGATTGCCAATGGCTATTGGAAGCCGGAGCCTTACAACCGTCTGCTTTATATCTATGACAAGGCTGGACTTACAAATGGGGTAAAGGAGTTACTTGTTCTTGCAATAAGTTTCTTTGAAAATCAGCAAAAGAAACAGAAACAGGATTTGTTACGCCTTGCCGACAAGTACAAAAGCAGAGCCTATGCAGAGGCGAAAATAAATCAAGGAAAGACAGTGGCATATTTCGATGGTTTCTTTGAAATATACATGCCTTTCCCTGATATTGATGTCTGGAAGCGAATACTCGTTGACACTACCGCTTAATGCCCGAACTCTTCTTGGGATAGTGTTTGCTGTGGGCGAATCTCATGCAACGTCTGGCAAAGCTGAAAATATCCTCGTCCTTATCCCTCCAAGGCAATTCCGAATTGGAGCCACCGCCACCTCCCGACTGCGTGATGCTTGTTGCCCCATTGACGCCCTCAATGAACATCTTGACAGCTGTGCCAAGCACATCTTTGAAACGCATATCGCACATATCTTCAATGATGGTGTTCTCTGCCATTTTCTTGGCTTCGGGTACATTGGCGCAAATTCTACTGCTCATCGTCAGTAGTTCTTGGAAACAACCTGCAAGGATAGAGGCTTGGGCGTATGTTTGCAATGTCCGTGAAGTTTGCTCCTGCACGACACGCAAAGTTTCAGCCTCAGACTTCTGCGCCCTTGTCATGGCTCTTAACTCGGCAAGGGCTTCATCGGCTGCACTCAGTTTTTCTCGTTTGTCCGTCAGCTTGAACTCCAAGGTGGACAACTGACTTTTGAGCAGTTCCAGTTCCTTTGACAACTCGGAATGTTCGCCATTCTGTTGTTCCAACTGTTTCTCAACCTCATGGATTTTGTTCTCCACCTCGGACTTCTGGTGAGTGAGGTTTTCTATCATCGTTTTCAGACCTTTAACGGCATTCTCCTTTCTGCGAATGTCAAGTTCCAGTTTGCCATTTGCGATTTCCAACTCACGGCTTTCGGCTTGGAGTTGTCTATACCATTCGTCACGAGGGATATGCTGGGCATTGGTAGCCGAAACGGATTCGCCACGTACCAAGCCCCACTTTTTGTTGACCTCTGCCAAGTAGTCGTGAATAGCATCCAGTTTGTTTGCGTCACCACCAAAAGTATCTCTGTATTTGATACGCATCTTCTGTTTCTTCTCATCGTACATAATGGGCGTGACAAGGCAATGGATATGCGGTGAAGACTCGTCAAGATGGACGGAAAAGTCAATGATGTTGTCTTCGCCCCAAGCATCAGCTACAGCTTTGTAGATGTCCTTTGCCCACAATTCTATCTCCGATTTGCGCTTGACATGGCTGTTGTCTGCGCCTTTCGCTCGCTCCACATTTTGGTCTCCGAAAGCCATTTCTCGCATTCTGTCGGCATCGCCCGAAAATATCATGTTGCAGGCAATGCGATATTTTGGCGTTTCAAGCCCTTTGTTAGGGTCTTCCGCACCAGTGGCTTCCAAACGGTCTTGAAACCGCTCCAAAATGGGCTTAGAAGAGCCGAGAGGCACAATCTTACCGCCCTTGACTATCTCAAAGTTGAGATGCGCACGGCTCTTGTCGTAGTTAAACTTCTTGTTGGAGGCTTTGGCTTCCCATTGGGATTCCGTCCAACGCCTCTGATGTTCGTTATCTTCACCTGCCGAAAACGACTTGACGGCTTGTTGGTGAAACACTTGGTATTCTGGCATAATGTTATTTCTTAGATGGGGTAATGAAATTTATAAAATGAGCTTGCTCTGGTGTCCTCCTGAGGGCTTGCCCGATGGAGCATAATTCGGTTGGTGATAACCATACCGAGGATTATGTTCCCCATCTACATTATGCGTACATATAGGCAAGCCTCTTCTGTTGTGTACCATCACTGCTCTAAAACGGTTTTGATGAAGTCTTGGCATTGCGTTCTTACTGGCAAACTGACAGCATGAAGGCAAATGCCAAGACTAAAAATGAATGAACGGTAGGTTACATTTCACGCTGTTCGTGGAAATGCTCTACATCTTCCGTCAACAACTGCTCTCTCACATCATCAGGGATTTCTTCCAAGGAATGGATTTGCTCCATTTCCGAAGGAGTGATTTCTGATGAATCGGAAGAAGGCAAAGGCAAAGTTGAAGAAGTCGGATCTGAAACAGACTTGTTCGGGTTCTGTTCCGACTTCGCTTTGCCGTTGTCTCGCTTATAAAGGGCATTGGCTGTATAAACCGTTTCACCCTCATTCTTCCACGCTGCTATGCACCTCATATCCATAATGGTGGTAAGGCAATCAGTTTTTATTGTTACGATACCCAACTGTTCCAACTGTTTCAAGAAGCGGATAACTGTCTTTCGGTTGCAGTTCCATTCCTTTGAAAGTTCAAGGGCAGATACACAAGTTTGTCCTTGCATTAGTGGTTTGGATATGCCACGCTTGGTATAGGTGGTATCGGCAGTTGCCGTGTGGTGAAGTAGTCTGCGGAAACATTGTATTCTGTTGATGCCTCCCTCGTTGCTACTGAGAAAATTCAGTTGTTCGTCCGTCAATGACAAATAGTAAGTGACAGGGCGAGTTTTGTCTATCTCTTTTCTTTCCATGTCCGAATGGTTTATAAATGGTTAATGACTGAAAGGACAACAAATCATCGGTGAAGACCATGCTGTTGCCGTGGCATATCCTCACTGACAATCTCCATGAGTTTTCTATCCAAGCGTTGAAGTTCATCTTTGTTAAGACTATTTATTGCCTCTATGCTTACTCGTAACGCAACGGCACGTCTTCCATACAAAATGGCTTGTTCGTCATTGTCTATGGCATGGTTTGCACCAGTTGCTTCAATGTAATCATTGACGGCATCCCTCATGGATAGTTCACAAAGTCCTGTCTTAGCCCAGAGGACAGACAGTTTGACTGCCTGTTCCTTCTTGGCTTCAAATTCTGTTGTCCTCATGGCTACTTGACACTTAGATTTTTCAAGATACGATTGGCTTCTTCTGAAACCTGCGCCTTTGACGCAATCGCATTTCTGCGAATCCATGTCAAGAGTTCAGCTTTCTCGAAATACACCATCTTGCCATTCGGCTTGTAATAAGGAATGGTCTGCTCATGTGTCATTTTATAGAGCGAACTTTTTGTCACTCCCATAAATCGGGCAGCTTCTTCCAAAGTCAGCACTTCCTTACCTGCTGACAGAGTATTTTCAAGCACTTCTACTCGCTTGGCGAGTTTTAGGTTCTCCAGCATGAGTGCTTGAACATCTGGAGTAACGCTTTGATTGGTTCGTGATTCCATAATCTGTTGATGTTTTAATTTGACTATTTCATCATGACCATTGTTTGTGATTGCAAGTTGAAAGTGGTGCAAAGGTATGTAAGATATTTCTCATTCTGTTAGAAATGCTTGGTCAATGACGAAATCTTAAGTTATATTATAATAATGAAGTTGTTTCATACTCTAAATCATACTTGGATGAAATAAAGTGAAGACAAAATCAAACTTAGAAACGATAGTAAGAATACAAGAGAAATGTTGTTTTTGGAACTTGGTTGTCAAACCCTCAAAACAGCCATAAAATGCATAAATGGTGCTTGGGCTGTAATTTTATAGTTGCAAATACGCAATTATCTCTTTTTATTTGGAAATTTTTGTTGCACGTTTGTTACGTGGAGGTGTTTTACAAAATAACAATACTGATAATCAGCGAGTTACACATCCAAATAATCCCACGAAGTAGAGCATGGCTCCGTAAAAATGCACCGTCAAATAACGTGTCATCCACT
>ERZ779974.522-NODE-522-length-17531-cov-2.12194_pt1 | contig 17531 bp, 14 predicted proteins | sample MGYA00511026_ERZ779974 | MGnify/ENA primary metagenome ERZ779974 (study PRJEB29588, sample SAMEA2153010) | human gut metagenome | biome: human gut; feature: human-associated habitat; material: faeces | place: Denmark | collected 2008/2010 ... | reverse complement strand
CTATCTGGTTCAAATGTCTTTGCACCGACTCGGATAATTCGAAATGATAAAATGCATCAAATTCATCTATAAACACAAAAGATGCCTTTTCCATACGAATATACCAATAATAGAACAATGCCAGTGATCTGGTTCCGGTAGAGGCGATCTTAAAGAAATCAGCATCTGTATTATCAAAATGACAGTAGATTGCTTTTTTGCCGTCCACTTCGCATCCGTATAATTCATAGTCAATGTCATTTTCTTTCAGGAACCTCTGGAAATCCTGCACTTTTCCACTATTTACAATACCTTCCGCTACGCCTTCGTTACCATTTGTAAAGCCTTCATATCCCCGGCTGTCTAACGAATAAAACAAAAGCATACGTTCCACAAAATCAATAAACTTTTTAAATACCCGATTTTGCTCATTATCCGTAAGAATAGAGTTGTTGTTCACATACCTTACACGGGAAATCGGACTCTCGCTCTTGATCGATACATTCAAAGTGCCGGAACCATCCAGCAAGGTGAACCCATCTCTGGTAAGAAAATCAAAAAAGATAACTTCCTTTCCATCAATAGATAAACTCTCACTCTTCAAAGTATTTACATCATTTTTGCTGTATCGGTAAACCACTTCATGACCATCAAACATAAAGGTGTATTCAAATTCAGCAAAGGATTTTCTTCCACTCATGTTCAGGTAAAAATCGTAGCTGGAAAGCAATTTCTGTTTATCTGTCAAATGGGTAATGATATCAAAAATAGCCAATCCAAGGTTTGATTTACCGCTGCTGTTAATGCCATAAATAATTCCTTTTGTCACACAACCGTTTTTTATAATTTCAGAATTAAAGTTATAATTGCTGGGTGATCCTATATCAAATGTGATTTTATCCTGAAACCCTTTAAAGTTTTCTACGCTGAATTTTTTTAACATAACAATCACCATTCCTGCTCTTTTTCTATATTATATTATTATCTGCAAAAAAATTCAACTTATGCCGTATTTTTTTTACGGAACCAAGCTTATCCACTCCTTTTCGCCGGAAACAAAAAAACGACACCAAATATCGTTGGATGGCCACCAGACAAAAGCCATACCGATATTTAATGTCGTTGTTTTTATTCACTTTCCTTCGAAAAAAAGCGTGTCCGAAATCGTCCGCCGCCCCGTTTCGCCAAAATCGTCCTCTGTCTTTTCGAAATCATAGATCAGAAGCTCCGGCTGATTCCGGGTACATTCTTTTAAAATCTGACCGGATTTTCAATCAGTCCCGTTCGGGTATATTCCCGTCAATCTGCGCGCCTTCTTTATTTCTTTTTTCCGTCTTTTCTCTTTTTCTTACGCTCCTGAATTCGACTGCTGAGAAAATCTGACTTTTCTCCGGAGGCTGTATCTGTTTCCTCTAAAGCGATCGTCGGCAGAGAATCGATTTCATCCTTCTTCATACGGGGCAGCTCGTATTTGTGTTCAAATTCTGCCACCTCTGCGCGGAACTCCGGATTGTCCGTATCACGGACCATTTCCAAGTAACCATGGGTATCGAAGCCGTCTTCATTGACCTGCAGCAGGCATACTGCGATATTGGAGCAGTGGTCTGCAACACGTTCATAGCAGGTCGTAATATCCGACAGCGTAAGTCCAAGCTCTATGGTACATTTTCCCTTCCGTAATCTGCGGATATGGCGTCTCTTGATCTCCATATTCAGTCCGTCGATCACCTCTTCCAGAGGCTCTACAGACTTTGCAAGCTTCAGATCATCGTTCTTAAATACTGTTACCGCACGGTTCATAATATCCTGAACCGCCGCCGTAAATACCTTCAGCTCGTCTTCTGCTTTGGCAGAAAAATGCAGATCCTTTTCCGCCATTTCCTGTGCATATCCTACGAGGTTGATCGCATGGTCACAGATCCGCTCAAAATCACCGATACAATGCAGCAGCGTGGACAGTGTATGGCTGTCTCTCGTAGAAAGATTCCGGCTGCTTAATTTTACCAGATAAGTACCCAGCTGATCTTCGTAGGAATCCACAAGATTTTCCAGATTTTCCACCCGCTTTGCCTGTTCTGGATGGAACTCTGTCACAAGCCCCATTCCAAGCAACAGGGCTTCCCGGGCATACTCTGCCATATCGCCTGCGGCTGTTTTACACTGCTCCAGTGCAAAATGCGGAGATGCCAGGAAACGCTCGTCCAGAATCTGAATGCTCTTTTCTACCGGAACATCCTCGAGCTCGTCCGGAGTAACCGGAATCGTCTTCATCGCAAGCTTTACCAGTACTTCGGATATCGGCAGCATGATAACCACCGCCGACAGGTTAAAGATACTGTGGATCATGGCAATGATGAAGGGGTTTGCAAGCTCTGTCATAAACGAAAAATGTACGATCGCATCGATCAGATAAAAAAGCACCATGAAAAAGCTTGTCTTTAAAATACAGAAATATAAATGCATCAGCGCTGCACGCTTCGCATTTTTACTTGCGCCCATAGAGGAAAGGATCGCAGTGATCGCCGTACCGATGTTTTCACCCATCAGAATCGGGATCGCAGAACCGATGGTAAGTGTTCCACTCATGGAAAGTGCCTGCAGGATACCGATGGATGCAGAAGAGCTCTGAATAACCGCAGTCAGCACCAGACCGGCAAGCATACCAAGGATCGGATTGGAGAACATCGTCAGAATGCCGGTAAATTTCTCATTGCCCGCCAGCGGCTCTACTGCAGAGGACATAGTTTCCATACCAAACATCAGAACTGCAAAGCCGATCAAAATCGTACCGATATCTTTTTTCTTATCATTTTTAGCGGTCATCAGCATGATCACGCCAATGATACCGACGATTGGTGAGAAGTTCGCCGGCTTTAACAGCTGTACAAACACATTGCTGCTTTCGATACCAGTCAAGCTCAGCATCCAGGAAGTAACGGTCGTTCCGACGCTCGCTCCCAAAATAACGCCTGCAGCCTGCGTCAGCTTCATAATACCGGAGTTTACGAGTCCGACTACCATTACCGTCGTTGCTGACGATGACTGAATTACTGCCGTGACAACACAGCCCAGCAGCGCGCCCTTCCATTTGTTGGAAGTCAGCGATTCCAGAATTTCTTCCAGACGTCCGCCCGACGTTCTTTTCAGACCATCTCCCAGAACCTGCATACCGTATAAAAACAGAGCAAGTCCCCCGACCATCGCCAATATTCCGAATATATCCATTTCATCCTCCATGCTGCGGTCCTGCCGCTCATTTTTCAAAGATATTACTTTGATTTTACATGATTGAGCCTTTTTACGCAACCTTTCGGGTGAAATCCAGCGCATTTCTCCTGTCGAATATCGCCCTTTTCCTTTCCTGCCGCAGTGGGATCCTCCCAAAGCGTTTTTCTTGTATGGAATCAAAGTTTTCTTTACGTCAAAAAATCCCGGTACGTTTTCACGCACCGGGATTTTTATCAGGTGAGATTTTGACGGAATGCTCAGATTTGTATACCGAAAAGATCAGCCTTCAATTGCGATCCGGTTGTCTTTCTTTTCTACCTTCTTTGCTTCCTTCTTCAAAATGTGAAGCTGCAGGATACCGTTTTCAAACTTCGCGGAAACATCCTCGGGTTCAACGGCTTCGCCGACATAAAATGTTCTGGAGCAGCTGCCTGCGTAACGCTCCTGACGAATGTACTTGCCGGTCTTCTTATCGGTTTCGTCTTTATCAAGGCCTTTGACAGCGCTGATATTCAGATAACCATTTTCGACGGTGATCGTAACCTCGTCTTTCTTGAAGCCAGGCAGATCAATATCTACCTCGTAAGCATCCTCGGTTTCCCGAACATCTGTCTTCATGAGGTTCTTTGCATGTTTGCCATACAGAGGATTCTTCTTACCGAAGAACTCACTCTCATCCGGCCAGCTCATCCAGTTATCCATATTCTCAAATAAATCTTCATCCCAAATTCTAGGCAGTAACATAAGTCATTCCTCCATTCCTTCTATCATGCCTTCTGTGAATCCTTTTCAGAAGTGGTTGTCATTTTATCTGGTTCAAAGAAAAGCTTTCTGAGAACTCCGATTCCGTTTTCGGCATCTTCTGTTCTTTTTGTTCCCTTTCCTTTGTTCTAGATGTAATATAACACTCATTATTAGCAGTGTCAAGAGGTGAGTGCTAATTTTTTTGTGAAGAATTTGTGAACGCTGCGAGCTCTGTAAAATGACAAAAACAGTATCCAAAAGCTTTGGCTCTCCTTCTTATTTTAGCTTGTACGAAATCTTGACACGGAACACGATGTGAGGGAAAATTACTATGAAAACAGCCGCCATGACTGACATCAACAGAGGTCTTGCAAAACACCTCTGAAAAAAGGGCATGTTAGATGAAACAAAAAACACTTATTCCGCTTATCGTTTTCTTACTGGGTATATGCCTTGTTGGTATAATCCTATACAAAGTAGACTCTCATGAAACAGCACAGAACCATACAACAGCATTATTAAATGCAACAGCCTATGGGGAACGCATAAAAAATGAGATTACAGAAGGGATAGACGTTACGGATGTTCTGAAACAGATTTTGATCAGTGAATCTGGAGAATTTAACCAGTTTGACATGATTGCAGAAAATCTTATGTCTGATTCTATTGAAAGCGTGCAGCTTGCTCCGAATGGTGTTGTGACAGATATTTATCCGTCCACCGGAAATGAAGCAGGCAAAATTGATCTGCTCCATGATAAAGATCGTGGAAAGATTTCCTGTTATGCAAGGGACAACCATACAATCATTACCCAGGGACCATTCAAATTGAAACAGGGCGGCTCTGGAATTGCTGTCCGCAATCCCATTTTCCTGAAGGATGAAAACGGGTTGGAATATTTCTGGGGCTTTACCATTGTTGTCCTGCGTGTACCCGACATTTTCTCAGACGCGGTCAGTGCACTTTCCAGCTTTGGATATGAATACAGAATTTCAAAGACAGATGCTCCCTGGAGTGATACCTATAACATTGTTTCTCAATCAAATGATTCGTTGATAAATCCGGTTTCTTATACTTTTACGATAGGGGAAGAGGAATGGATGTTTGAAGTAGCTCCTCAAGGTGGATGGCGAAACAATTTATTAATAGCAAAAACCAGTGTGATATTAACTGCTAACGTTATACTTCTGTCCGTTCTTACCTGTGTATGGCTGACTTCGAAAGAAAATAAAAACAGATTCCAGATACTGGCACACACGGATTCCCTTACCAATATTTACAATCGCTATGGATTTGATGAATTGGCAGCGAAAATGATAGCTAAAAATCCGAAAACTCATTTTGTGGCTGCACTTTTTGATATTGATGACTTTAAGTTTATCAATGATATCTATGGACACGGTTATGGTGACAGGGCATTGAAATGTCTTGCAGACAGCATGAAAGCTTTTTTTCCATCTGATGCCATATTAGGAAGAAACGGTGGAGACGAATTTTGTGTTCTTCTCCCTAACTATACCTTTGAAGAAGCAGAAGCGCAATTGCAGCAATTTACCAGCCTTCCCAAAACATTCTCATGCAGAGGAAGGGAGCAGCAATTTTATATTTCTCTTGGATATGCGGAATATCCGACCTTTGCATCCAGTCTTTCACAGCTCATGCGCTGTGCAGATGCAGCTCTCTATGAAATAAAGCTTCACGGGAAAAATGGATGTATGTCTTACAGTAAGAAACTTCAATCCGTTGTTCGCAAACAGCTGGGCTTTGCACTTAGAGATATCTCCGAACACCTTCCGGGTGCATTTATCATATACAGAGCAGACAAGGAAGATGACGAACTTTTTTATGCAAACCATGAATTTCTTTCTATGACCGGATATCAAAGTATGGATGAATTCTTCAGGCTCACCAATAAGAGTTTTCACAACCTGATTCGTGAAGATGAGCAGCAGCAGATAGAAGCAAGCATTTGGGAACAAATCGACAGCGGAAATGAAAATGACTATATTCATTTTCATCTTCGAAAGGCGGACGGATCTTATCTTTCTGTACTGGATCATGGGAGAATTGTAGAAAGCCCACAATATGGAAAAGTATTCTATGTATTATTTATGGACTGGGAAGATATGCATATTCATTACAGCGACAAATTTTCCGGATAAGTTTTCCGATTGGCATGCTCCAGCTCAAGCAGTGCCATCTTTTTGTCAAGTCCGCCTGCATACCCTGTCAGATTCCCCTTCGTCCCCACAACCCGATGGCATGGAATGATGATTGAAATCCCGTTATGTCCCACCGCACCGCCTACCGCCTGCGCAGACATATGAGGCCGGTTCTGCAGCTTTTCCATCTGTCTTGCGATTTCTCCGTAGGTCATCGTCTGACCATAGGGAATCTGCAGCAAAATCCTCCATACCTCCTGCCGAAACGGCGATCCGATCGGATGCAGCTTCGGTGTAAAGTCCGGTTCTTTTCCCGAAAAATATTCGTCCAGCCATTCCTTTGCTTGTGCAAGTATCGGCGTTTCCTGCGCAACCTGCTCTGCCGGAAGTGTATCTGCAAAATAGCTCTGCCCGAAAAACCACAAACCGGTAAGCCCGATTTCGTCCGCCGCCAGAAAAATATCCCCAAGCCTGGAAGGATATATGCTTGTATAAGCTTTCTGATAAATATCTGTCATGATCACACCCCAAAAATGTTTGGAAAATATCTCGTGTAAATACTCCTGTTACCTGTTTGTGATCTTCTCTGCCAGCTCACGCATTGCACTGCACCGGTCAGACAGATTTTCTTTTGTCACCAGATATGCCGTATCGGCTTCCTTTGCTTTTACGACTATGAACTGATTCACATCCGCAGAAAAATGAATCGGATCCATGTAATAATCCAGATTCAAAATAATATCCTCATCCGTCTGAAAATCGTAAATCTGCACATTGTCATACGCAATCAGCGCTTCCATCGCCGCCTGTCTGGCATAGAGATATTCCTCCGTCTGCCCGCTCCGGTACACGCTGTCCCACCAAAGCTCGGAATAGGGCGGCAGGAAAAAATAAAATTCTGTCTCCGGATGCTTTTTTACCATATCTGTCAACAAACCAATATTTTCCTCTACCCGTGCCTGCCACTCAGACGGCTCCTGCATCGGTGCAATCTCTTCCGACTGTTCGTAATGCTTTCTCGCCTCTTCTTCAGAAAAGGTTTTGTACTGCCAGAAATTATAAGACATCCCATCGTCGTACCCGCTGAAATTCATCGCCAGCAGATACGGGATATCCTCAAACAATACATCCTTGTTGAACAGATACTTCACGTCATTGAACGGATTTCTATCATATAAATACAGCGGCATCGAATCATTGACAAAATTCGTCTCCGGGTCGCCGTCCAGAGCAAACAGATCGAGGCTGTAAAACACATTTTTCAGATCGTGCGTCGCAAATGCTTCCTCCATATAAAATTTCAGATCCGCGCACGTCCCGGAGCTTTTGATCGCTTTGACCGTCCTACAGGAAAATGCCTCGTCAAACCAGTGATTGTTATAGTTTTCCGCTGTAGAGGATCCTGCCAGCACGCTGTCATAAGAAAAATTCCGTATCGTGCCGATACACTGATATTCCGATTTCGTTACGACTGCTTTCATCCCCGGCAACGGACCATGAAAATGATAAAACGGATCAAAAATCACCACTACCGCCGCAATGGCTGCTAAAAGTGCTGCCGTCCAGACCGCAAAACGCCGAATCCATTTGGAATTTACCATCTTTTCTCTCATTCCTCACACTGTCCCGGACAGATCATACTGCCGCCATTTTCCCTTTAAAACGAAAAATAGAGATACTCGCTCACGCCTGTCATTGAGATCATTGACCAGGTAAACAAAACCGCCAGAAGCACCGGATACAGCCTGCCATAGCCTTTCTGCCTCTGCAATGCAACCACGCCGGATACTTTTTCTCCGGAAAGAACCCGGAAACAGATTGCAATCAGCACAACAAAAATTCCGAGCCAGAACCACGAAAGCAGTCCCGGCAGCTTCATCGACAGCGCCTTTGTGATAATGTAACATTCCGTCATGTCGAGCGCCGATGCCATCTGAAACACAAAGCCGTTCCATTTCAGGCTGACAATGCTTTTTAAAACGTCAATCCCCTGCGCAATGCTCTCTGCCCGGAAAAACACGAAGGTCATACAAACATAGGCAAAGGTCGCTGCCTGCCGCATCCATTTTTTCGGTAAATGCGGATGCTCCAGGTTATCCCAGATCATCCCGACTCCATGTAAAAATCCCCACAGCACAAAGGTCCACGCCGCGCCGTGCCAGAGCCCTGAAAGCAGCATAACGATCATCACATTACACAGCGTCCGCATCTTCCCCCTCCGATTTCCGCCCAGGGGGATGTATACATACCTTGTAAAAAACCGTCCCAGCGTCATGTGCCATCTGCGCCAGAATTCCTTGACCGAAGCAGAGTGAAACGGCGCATCGAAATTTTCTGCGACCTCCAGACCGATCATTTTGCCCAGACCGACCGCCATATCGCAATAGCCGCTGAAATCAAAGTACAGCTCCGTCAGATACCCGACCGCCAGAAGCAGTGCCGAAATGCTGTCCAGCATCGAAACATTGCTGTATCCATAGTTGACCGCCTTTGCCAGCGTATCCGCAAGCAGCACTTTTTTGGCAAGACCGAACACGAAAAACTGGATTCCTTCCGAGAACCGCTCTGCATGAAACCTGCGCCTTTCCGGCTCCTTTAACTGCCCCATAAACTCTGAACGAAGCAGGATCGGTCCCTGCAGCAGCTGCGGAAAATAGACCATAAACGTCAGGTAGTCAAAAAAACTATCCCTTGGCGCATCTCCCCGGCACCGGTCAATCAGGTATGCCAGCTGTTGGAACGTGTAAAAACTGATTCCAACCGGCAGCAGGATCTGCAGCATCGGAAAGTCCGTATGAAATACTGTATTCAGATTTTCCAGGAAAAAATTGCTGTACTTAAAATACCCCAACAGCCCCAGATGAAAAACACATCCGACACCAGTCAGCACTTTTTTCCCTTTTTCCGAGGAAATTTTTTCAGGCACACAGCTAAGAAGCCAGCCTATCAGACAGCTGAACAGAAGCAGCCACAGATATTGCAGATTTGCATAGGCATAAAACCACAGGGACATCCCGATCAGATATCCCTGTGCCAGTTGAAATTTCTTTTTCCAGTTCAGAAAATACCATCCTGCCAGCAGAAGCGGCAGAAACAGTAACATAAAAATATGGGAATTAAAAAGCATATTCCGTTCCTTTTAAGCTCTGGATTTGATAAACGCCTCAACCTCTTCCACTTCAGGCATTACGCGCAGCGCGCCTTTTCTGGTGGTTACGATGGATGCTGCTGCGTTTGCAAAGGTCAGCATCTCGGTCAGCTTCTCCTCATCCAGGTTGTCCAGACCGTATTTCAGGACATGGTGCAGGCAGCAGCCGCCGAAGGTATCTCCGGCACCGGTTGTCTCGATGGTGGAATCCTGCAGGAAAGGCTTCACCTCTACGCGCAGATCCTTGTAGTAAGCGCGGCTTCCGTCTCTTCCCAGAGACAGCATGATCAGCGGGATATTGTACTGTTCACGCAGCTTTGCGATACCTGCGTCGAAATCCTCTTCGCCGGTGAACCACTGGATCTCGTTATCGGAAATCTTTAAAACGTCACACTTGGACAGACCGTATGCAACCTGTTCTTTTGCATCGTCTAAGGTCTTCCACAGAGGGGGACGCAGGTTCGGGTCGAAGGAAAGGATTGCACCGCTTTCTTTTGCGATGTCAATCGCTTTCTTGGTCGCTTCACGGACACCATCATGAGTCATGGACAGTGTGCCATAGTGGAAAATCTTCGCATCGCGGATCAGATCCTCATGCAGATCCTCCTTGCGCAGCATCATATCTGCACCGGGATTCCGGTAGAAAGAGAAATCTCTGTCGCCGTCCGGGAAAGTCTCTACGAATGCCAGAGTTGTTCTTGCATCTTCGTCAATGATCAGATTAGAAGTGTCGATACCAACCTCATCCAGGGTTGCTTTTAATTTGTTGCCGAACAGATCCTGTCCGACTTTGCCGATAAATGCGGTCTTGCGGCCTGCTTTGTTCAACATTGCCAGCACGTTGCAGGGCGCTCCGCCCGGATTTGCTTCGTAAGTCATATTGCCCTGTGCGCTCTTGCCGTTCTCGGTAAAATCGATCAGCAGCTCACCCAGTGCAACTACGTCAAAATTCTTCATGGAATATTCCCCTTCCTGTCTTTTCTTTCGCGTTTTTCCAAACGTTTCTGATATCCTTTATTCTAACAGTTCACCACCAAAAAGAAAACCATAATTTTCTCATTTTCACTATCATTTCTGCGTAAATGTTACTGTTCACCCGCGCCATTCGCAATACAATAGAACACGCGCTCCTTTTACAGAACCCGCAGTCTGAATAATACGCTCCACACCAGCCTCCGGATTTTTTCTGTCCCGGATTCGCCAAATGTGCGCACTTTTCCGATTTGTTTCAGCTTTTGATAGTAGCACCGAAAATTCTCCGTATCTCTGCGCTTATAGCATTTCCTCACAACATCCATAACAGCCAGATACAACCTCCATTTTAACAGCTCCTCCAGCTCTGCATCCTGCAGACCTTTTACAGCCTCTAAGAGCTCCTCCTGCACCCGAATACTGTCCAGATTGTTTTTCGTGATTCCATCCTTCTCTGTATGGGTCGCGCTGCTGTCCCGCCGTCTCCAATAGTACAGCGGCTTCGCAATAAAGCAGACAGAAGTCTCTCTGCCACAGAAAACCTCCGCCAGCCATTTTTCATCTTCCCCCAGGTTCGTATTTTTTTAAAAAAAAACCAGCCCCTCTGCAGATTTCAGCACCTCCCGTTTAAAAACCTTGTTCCACACCACAGGTGCGTAGTTATTTTCTCTCAAAAAAACCTTAAACGCCTCCGTGCCGCAACAGGTCTCCACCCTGCTTCTACTGCTGCCAGCTGCCTTTTGCACTCCTGTCCTGCTGCCTGCCATCCCCTGCTCTGTACCAGCCCCCGTAAAGGCTTCATAGCTGCAGCAGGCGCTGTCCGTTCCGTTTTGCTCCATAGCGTCGATCAGCTCTGTATAGATTGTCCTTCCCACAAGATCGTCTGAGTCCGCATAGGTGATATATTCCCCACGAGCTTCCTGCAGTCCGGTGTTTCTTGCCGCACTCACTCCGCCATTCTTTTTGTGGATGACCTTGATCCTTTTATCCTTTAATGCACAGGCATCGCAGATTTCACCGGACTTATCCACAGAACCGTCATCTATCAACAGTATATGAATCTACGATCGAACAGCTGCAGGAACAGGTCGCTTCTTTAAAGAAGTCCTCCGAGAACGGTTCCGACCAGCTTCGCGCACTCCGGGAAGAAACGATACAGATCACACGCCGTCAGAAGCGCGAAGCGGAGGATTTGATCCGCACCCTGCAAAGCCAGGTCATGGAAACCCTCAAGCAATTTCCGGCACAGGATTCGACGCTTCAGCATCAGGTACGGGAGCAGGAGGGGCGTTTAATGGCCCAGGCAACACAGATCAAACAACAAAGCGCTCAGCTCGAGGCTCAGTCTGCGCAGATCAAACAGCAGCGCACTCAGCTCGAAGCTCAGTCTGCACAGATCGAAACCCTGCAGTCTGACCTTGCGAAAAAAGAGAAGGATCTGACCTCTCTTCGCAAGCAGCTGGTTCAATCAGGAAACGTCCTGCAGCAGGTACAGCAAAGCCTTGAAAGGGTTCAGCTGTCCGCAGTGCTTCCCCCTTCGACCACGCCTTTCCCGACCCTGGAAGCGCCAAAAGCTGACAAGCCTCAGACAGACGATTCCCTTCCGGAGCTGGAAAACCGGCTGGATAAGCTGTTCTCCGATACCTTAAGCAACCTGGACAACTGTGAAAAGACCGCCCAGAATACTATTTTCCATCTCGTAAAATCCATCAGCTGATTTAGGGCTGCTTTTTCCTCGGATTGATTTTATACCACAGACACTGCAGACGATGATACAGTCTGTTTCCTAAAAGCCTTCTTAACCGAAGGCTTTTTTGTTCCTTTTCGTTCAGCCAGCTTCCATCATAGTGATGAATGGAAACCGTATGCTCTGTGATCTCTTTTTTTCGATGAAAATAGCTGACAGGAGCAAGGTATTGCGTCGGAAGAAAAACGATTCCGTCAATTTCCTGTTTTGTATTGTCAAGGCTCAGACCGAAGGTGCGCAGCGTCCGCGTATTGCGTCCAGGACAAGACTCTGTATCAAGTCTTCCATCCTCTTTGATAAAAGGAATATCCTCATAGTCCTTTAAAAGTGCACCGACGATCGGATGCCCTGCACGTGCGCCAAATCCAAGGCCCGTTGCAATCCACATCTGACCATCTATCTCCTTTTCAAAGCCCATATAACCATCCAGCTCTGTAAGCCCATCCAGCGGTTTGATCAGCTCCACATCCACGTCCATATAAATTCCGCCCTGTTCATACACGATCTTTAACCGCGCATAATCACTGACAAATGCCCATTTTTTTTGCTCATAGGCCTCCCGTGCATATCGGTTTTCCGTCAGATCGAAATTATCCTCGTTCCATTCGATGATCTCATATTCAGGACAATATTTTTTCCAGCTTTCAATACATTTCTTTGCCGACTCCGGCAATGGATTTCTTCCAAACCAGCAATAATGAATTTTCTTAGGAATACTCATTTACAAATCTCCTCATAAAAATGTTCCAGGCGATCAATTGACGCTTTCAGGGAAAACGATTCCCGGATGAGCCGCGCTCCTTTTTCTGAAAATTCCCTGCGCAGTCTATCCTCCGATACCAACTTTGATAGAGTACAATGATGTTTGCAAAAGTGAAAAGGAAATAGACAAGCCACTAGGGGCTCCTGTAAAATGAAAGTTGTCGAGACAATCATACTGCAAAGGAGAGACCCTAATGGCTCACAAAAAGAATAGCACAAATCTCACAGAATTACTACTGCAATGTATGACTCGGCCGGATCCCATGCTGAGCATGCTGGAATGGCTGTGCACACGGCTCATGGAGGCAGAGGTGGATCAGCAGCTGGGGGCAGAGAAAAGTCAGCGCACGGACGGAAGGAGCGGCTATCGCAGCGGCTACCGGCCTCGCCGTCTGGACACACGTATGGGGACGATGTACCTCATGGTTCCTAAGGTACGGCAGGGCGGTTATATCCCGTTCTTTGTCACAGAGCGCAAGCGCAGTGAAGCTGTGCTCATTCAGGTCGTTCAGGAGGCCTTTGTGCAAGGCGTATCCACCCGGAAGATGGAGAAGCTGGCCCAAAGCCTCGGCATCGAAAACCTATCCAGAAGTCAGGTCAGCGAGATGACGAAAGTTCTCAATGAGCAGGTCAATGAGTTCCGTAATCGACCTCTTTCCAATACTGTGTACCCGGTTCTGTGGGTAGATGCACTGTACGAAAAAGTTCGTGTAGACGGTAGAATTGTCAGTATGGCGGTACTTATCGTGTTCGGTGTGGATGAAAATAGCCACAGAGATATCATCGCCGTGGAACCTATGGCCGAGGAATCCAGAAGCTCCTACGGAGTCTTGTTTCAAGACTTGAAGGATCGTGGTCTTACCACGCCCAAGCTGATCATTTCAGACGCTCACTCCGGGTTAGTTTCGGCAATACAGGCGTCCTTCCCTGGAGCCTCCTGGCAGCGTTGCAAGGTACATTTCATGCGGAATATCCTGGCTTATGTACCGCAGAAAGAGAAGAAATCCTTTGCATCTGTGATCAAGGAAATCTGGCTGGCACCCACCGCAGATCTGGCCAGAAAGCGGGCTTATGATGTGATGGATGCCTATGCCAAACACTTTCCAAAGGCGGTTCAGTGCCTTGAAAACGTCCTGGAAGATTCCCTGACTTTCTACGCTTTTCCCAAACTGGATGCCAGAAAGATATCATCCTCCAACATGATTGAGCGGCTGAATCGTGAGATTCGGAGACGCACCAGTGTGGTAGGAATCTTCCCCAACGAGGTATCCTATGTCCGCCTGGTGACAACATATCTGATGGAGTATGCCGAGGACTGGTCTGTCTCAAGAGCCTACCTCAGCCAGGATTCCATTGAGGCAACGCTGCTCATTGCAGCTTAATTCCATTTTTCAGGAGTCCTTTTTGCGAACATCCCTTGACGCAGTCGTTCGTTATCCTGACCAAATACGTTGTTATGTAAATCCGCCAGCACCACTGCCCTTATATTCTCCCCGATCTTTTCCGAGGTCACGCGATAAAAGGTGGTTTCAAAGGTACTGTTATCTGACAGCTTCCACAAAACTCCTGCTCCGACTGCAAAAAGCAGCAGAATTGCAAACAATTTTAATCGTAATTTTCTGATTTTTATTTTCCTTTCCCTTTCGTACTTTTCCCAAATCTATGCTCTGTTATCCTATTTTTAGAATACCTTCTAATGCCGATATTTGCAAGGATTTTTCATAAAAAAGGGGGAATCCTGATCCTTTTTTTAACCATTTTATGATTCATTTTTTACAGGATCAAAAAGATATTTTAAAAAGTAAAAAGGTATGATATACTGAAATCGGAAACGTTGCCAATTGTGCATTATTACCAAAAAGAATGTGTTTTATTTGGAAATATGTATAGCGGCAGACACAAAAATATTAAAATTTCAGGGAGGACAATATATGTCAGCTGAAACAGAAACCCAATATAATCCTCAATATGGCGTTCGCAGAACTATTTTTTCGGATGAATATGATTTTCTGACCAAAATTGAGTCCGTATGCGTTCAGGAGGATGGGCTGCATTTTGCAGTACGTACATGGAAGGATCGTACCGTAAAGGTCTGTGTCACATTTTTGACACCATCTGTATTCCGATTTGTTATGGTACCTGAACTGACTGCCCAAAGTCACAGACAGACCGTGCTGGAATCTACGTCTGCTTCCGAGTTTGAAAGCAAAAATGCCAAACTTGTCGAGACCCAACATTATTTTGTATATGAGACAGAACAGTTAAGTCTGCATTTCGAAAAAGATTACTGGGAAATGTCCGTATACCAAAATGGAAAACTGTTAACAAAGGAACAGGCCTTCGATACCAATGTCGATAATCGCTGGAAACAGCTTCCGACAGGCTTTCAGGTAGATGCGTCCGGAAAAAGCATTTCCACCTTCGAGCAGTTTGTCCTGTTTTCCGATGAGATGTTCTGGGGCTTTGGTGAGAAGTTTACACACTTTAACAAGCGCGGACAGCGGATCGAATGCTGGCAGAAGGATGCGTTGTCAACCAACTCAGAGGATTCCTACAAAGGACATCCCTATTTTACAAGCAGCCGCGGATACTCCATCTTGTTAAACACCTTTACCCGTTCTTCCTTTGACATGGGTGCTTCCTCATGGATCAGTTATCAGATCGGCAGTAATGACCCTGTATTGGATTATATTTTCTTAGCAGAAGAGAGTAAGGATTATAAGAAGCTGTTACAGCAGTATCTGCAGCTTACCGGACAGATCCCTATGATTCCTCAGTGGGCTTTTGGTTTCTGGATGTCCAAATGCTCCTATATGAGCCGTAAGGAAATCGAAGATGTGGTTGATAAGGCGGAACAGCTTGGTGTAGGCATTGATGTAATCCATATCGATGGCTGGCAGAAGCCGGATATGGCCGGTTTATGGGAATGGGATACCGAACGCTTTCCTGATCCCGAGGGAATGATCCGGGAATTAAATAAAAAGAATATTCATTTAAGTCTTTGGAACTATCCCTATTTGCAGGAAAATTCACCGGAATATAAGGCTCTGGCAGAGCGCGGATTCTTTATTAAAAATAAAGAGGGACAGCCGGCATTGTTTAAATCCACCGCTGACTCAGAGTATTTATGTGCCTGCTTTGACTTTACAAATCCGGAATTTCTGGAATGGTACGGAGAACGGATCAAGAAGATCGTCCGCATGGGCGTTTCTGTCATTAAAACAGATTTTTCTGAAGCAGTACCGAAGGATGTTGTGTTCTACAATGGAATGAACGGATACGAAGGACATAATCTGCTGACCTATCTGTATGCAAAGAATATTTACGGATGGATGAAGGAAATCTGTGAAAAACGCGGAGAATTGCCCCTTCTTTGGGGACGCAGCGGTTATGCTGGTTCTCATACAATTCCGGCAGCATGGGCAGGAGACTCCTCCAGTGATAAAGCGACTCACAGTGCGATCCTTCAGGCCGGCCTTGGCATGGCAATGTCCGGTGTATCCTTCTGGGGGTATGATCTGGGCGGATTTTATCATACCGGTTATACCGGAAATGAGGAGCGCCCTGATACAGAAGATTATCTTTCCTCTGTACAGATGGGACTTTGGATGCCCTTATCCAGAGCACATGGCAAAACACCGAGAGAGCCTTGGCAGTATGGTGATCTGGCCCTGAAAAACGTTAAAGAATGGATCAATTTCAGACATCGTCTTGCTCCATATCTTTATCATACAGCCTGCCAGAGCCATCTTTTCGGCATTCCGATGCTTCGTCCGGTGGTAATGGAATATCCAAAGGATCCAATGGCAAAGATGCAGAATCTGTCTTATATGCTGGGAGATTCCTTATTGGTTTCGCCCGCCTTTGACAGAGAGGAATACGATCTGTATCTTCCGGAAGGTCAGTGGAGAAATATTGAAAGCAAAGAAGTATATAAAGGCGGATCCTTTGTCCATGTAGAAACGAAATCCTTTGCAAATGGCGGTACCTCCCTTCTTGTTTTCCAGAAAGAAGGAACAAGTATTCCCTTACTTGCTCAAAAAGAAGTAATGCATGTACCTGCAGCGGCATGGAAGCGTGAGGATTTGGATTTCATGACCTTCACAACAACAGATATCACAGAAAAAATCTATGTACCAGGTGAATGCGGCAAGGTTGAATTTATCCAGGTAGAAGCAAAGAAAAATGCTTAAAAAATGCAATTCTGACATCTAAAAAAGGGGCTTCGACAGAAACACAGGTTTCTGCGAAGCTCCTTTTATGTAACCTATTTTTATCTTTGTGCCAAACGAGCCGCGAGCAGGACTTCCAGCCCTGCTCTGCGATCACAGCTAAATTGCTTAAAGCACAATTACAGCGGCATCAAATGCCTCCACTTTTCCGTCAAAAGCCTTTTCTGTAAGCAGATCCTGTTTTTGCGCATACTCCTTAAATTCCTTCGTATGATCGCTGCAATTGAAAATCAGGGCAATGGTTTCTTCCCCATTTTTTCTTATCAGAACGATTGTCTCATCTTCATCCCTTGTGATGGCTTCTGCCAATTCCCCTTCTACGATACAGGTATGTGCTTTTCGAACCTGCAGCAGTCGTTTATACCATTCAAACATCTCTTTATCTTGGTATTCTTCATCCCAGTACATGCCTCGTCTGCAGTCCGGATCATTTGCTCCAGGCATCGCATACTCATCCCCGTAATAAATCATAGGCATTCCCGGCAATAACAGTTGGAAGGCCGCTGCCAGATGCTGCTTTTTCTTATTGTCCTTACATAAATGTAAAAATCTTGCCG
>ERZ779974.477-NODE-477-length-18553-cov-3.61817_pt1 | contig 18553 bp, 21 predicted proteins | sample MGYA00511026_ERZ779974 | MGnify/ENA primary metagenome ERZ779974 (study PRJEB29588, sample SAMEA2153010) | human gut metagenome | biome: human gut; feature: human-associated habitat; material: faeces | place: Denmark | collected 2008/2010 ... | reverse complement strand
TTTTATTCATCTTTTGTCACCCAGCTATAACCGATTCCGTAGATGGTTTTAATGTATTTCTGTGCGCCAAGCTTATCCCTCAGACGCTTGATCGTAACAGACAAAGCATTTTCATCCACATATTCTGCGCCATCTGTCCAGATCCGGTCTACAAGGTCTCCACGGGTCATGGTTCGGCCTCGGTTTTCAACAAGCAGACGCAGTAATTTTTGTTCTGTTTTGCTCAATTCCACTTTTGAATCTCCCACATAAAAGGTCATATCCTCAAAGTCAAAGTGAAATAGATCCATATGGAACGGCGCATTTTTATGCTTTGACGCTTGCTTTCGCAGTTGGGTATTCACCCTTGCCCGCAAAACCGAAAGAGAAAAGGGCTTGGTAATATAATCATCAGCGCCTCTCTCCAGTCCGTCTACGATGTCCAGATCGGTGTCGTTGGCAGTCAGCAGAATAACAGGAATTCCGGGCATGTTTTCCTTGACCTCCCGAAGCAGCTCAAGCCCAAGCCCACTGCCATCCGGCAGATTGATATCCAACAGGATCAGGGATACACCGCCGCAAAGCAGCTGCTCCTTCGCCGTTTTTAGGTCTTGGCAGGAAATGATCTGCCGAGCATCTGCTTTCAGCGCTTTGCATAAGCCTTGATTCAAACCGATATCATCTTCAACAATCAGTAATTGCTCCATATATCTCACTCCTTCGTTACGCAAAAGCGATTGTCGTTTCCTTTGGTGGTTTCTCATCTTCACAGTTCAGAAGATAGGCGATTGCCTTATTCGCAAAGCAATTTGTTTTCATGGTATATAAGGATTGAAAAGTAGTACTGGACTTAGCACATAGCAAGCGCAAAACAATCCCCAAGGGGGCATGAGTTACCTTGGGGGTGCTGTTATTTATCGATTCAGAGAAATCCGCAACGCACAGGAGTCTAACATATCCAAATTCTTTCTTCGTTTGTGATGCGCATGCTTATGCCATTGCTCGATTATATATCTAATTCTTAGGAGCAATGCTGCACTTTCAGCCAAAACGATGTGCAACAGCTCCTACTCGATTAACTGCTTTACGCTCCCGCATTCCTGTAGAGCAGGAGAGTACAGGATCTGATGCGGAGGCTGTTGGGGATTGCTGATCCGCTCAAACAGAAGGTCCACAGCGGCAGAGCCCATTACCTGGGGTTCCTGATCCACGCTTGTCAGGTGCAGGTATCCCGGAAGAGTCTCGTTGACCGTATCGTTGCAGATCAAGCTGATGTCATCGGGTACGCAGATGCCTGCCTCGCGATTTACACAATCACAGGGAGGGTCTGCATCGCGCATGGCATCCATATAGCCGCGGCAACGATTTTGGCAGGTAATGGAGCTTTCCGGGCCTGCTATATGGGCGATTTTGGTGTGCCCCTTTTGCTGCAGATAGGTCGTGGCCAGATACCCGCAGCGATAATTGTCAACGGTCACAACATCCAGATCTAAGGCCTTGAGATACCGGTTTACGAGGACTACGGGCAGAGGGTAATCCTGCAGCAGGGAGATGAGGGCCGGGTTCTCCACCGCATTCAGGAGAAAAACGCCGCAATAGCCATTCCGATTGGCATATTGCAAAGCGTCCAGCTCCTGCACGCCATCGTAATCGGTAACGGAGATAAGCAGCCGCTTGCCTTTGGCCTGCAAGCTCTCATGGATGCCGTTCAAAAAAGCGACCGCGATAGGATTTGTCAGTTTTCCGATAAGGGCGAGCGCCGTGTCGGAGTTCTGGACGAGAGAAGATTTACGCCGCGGGCGCTTCTGGTATCCATACGCCTCGAGGTCATGAAGAATCTTCTCTTTTGTAGCTGCAGAGACACTGCCGTCATCGTTGAGGACGCGCGAGATAGTCGCAGTGGATACACCGATCTTCTTGGAAAGCTCCGCCAGTGTCATAGGATAACTCCTCCCGATGCCGTGTATAAGATACATTGTTTCGTTATTCTCTAGTATAGGTGTGATTGCAGCGAATGTCAATTCTGAGTGGGTGTTTTGCTGAACACATTGCAGAAAAATGACAAAGGGATGCTTTTGTAAAGACTATGTTATGTTACCGCTAAATTGAGGGAAATTCTATTGCAATATGGGGAAGAGGGTGATATTATACGGGCGAAGAAAGAAATTACAGCGGAACGCCGTTATGTAATTACATTTCTTCAATGAAATAGTGAGGCAAACACGATGACGAAGGCTATGCACAGGATACAGCGGAAGAATAAATTTCTTCCATATCTTTTGACTTTACCCTCCATGCTGCTGTTCAGCATGTTTACATTCTACCCTTTTTTAAAGACAGTCGCGCTGTCTTTCTTTCTTACGGATAAGCGCGGCAATCCTACAAAATGGGCCGGTATCTCAAACTGGGTACGAGTTCTCTCTAAAGAAACCTTTTGGAAGATCATTGCGATCACCTTGGAGATTGCAGGGATCAATCTGGTGTTCACCTTCGGTCTTGCAATTTTCTTTGCGCTTTTGTCCTCACAGAAGAAAAAAGGCGGAAAGCTGTACCAGACGATGTATGCACTGCCGATGGCAATAGCTTCTTCTCCTGCAGCAGCGATCTTTCTGTTTATCTTTCGGCAGAAGAACGGTGTGGTCAACAGCCTGTTGGGCGGCGCGAATATCGGCTGGACGACAGAGATGCCTTACGCCATGTGGGCTGTCTGCATTATGACGATCTGGATGAATGTGGGTATCAGCTACATTTTTTTGCTGGTTGGTTTCCGGGCTGTGCCGCAGGATCTGATCGAAAGTGCCTATCTGGACGGTGCCGGTGTTTGGGCAAGGATCTGGCATGTTATGCTGCCAATGGCATCCCCGCAGATATTCTTCGTTCTGTTCTTGAATATTGACCTGCCAATGCAACCAAGAACCTTATCTACTATATTTACGAAAATGCGATTATTAACGGAAGGTACGAAACAGCATGTGTACAAGCAATCTTTCTGTTCGGTCTGATCCTGCTCTTTACAAGCCTGCAGTTCGCGCTCGAAAAAAGGTTCGTGCATTACCAGTGAGCACGGCAAGAACAAAAAAGCGTGCGGCAGAGGCAGCAGGCTTCACAATAAAACTGGCTTTAGGGCTGGTCTTTATTTCGCCCCTGATTATCGGCCTGTTCTTCTCGTTCCAGACGGAGCAGGAGCTGATGTCCTACCCGCTGCACTTGCTCCCACAGCATTTTACGCTGGAAAACTATCAGGCGGTCTTTGCCAAGGTTCCGCTGCTGCTCTACCTGAAGAACTCCGTCATCGTCTGTGTGATTGCTATATTTGCGCAGGTGATCTTCGCTACACTGGCAGCCTACGCATTTGCCTGCTTTGAATTTCCCTTCAAAAAGCTGTTGTTCTCTCTGGTGCTGGCAACCACAATGGTGCCCGGCGAGGTTGTCGTGGTAACGAACTACCTTACAATTCAGAACATGGGCCTTACCAACAGCTATGCAGGTTTGGTTCTGCCGTCCCTCATTTCTGGTACTGCCATCTTTCTTATGCGGCAGTATTTTCTGGCGCTGCCTTTTTTCTGCCGCTGCCAAAAGAGTATAAGGAGGCAGCAACGATCGACGGCTGCGGAGAAATCGGGTATCTGTTCCGCGTAGCGATGCCGCTGGCTGTTCCGACCTTTGCCTCACTGGCCATCTACCTGTTTGTGCAGATCTACAATCAATTCTTCTGGCCTCTTTTGGTCACACACGAAAATGCGATGCGCACGATCCAGATAGGCATCGCCTTCCTCGTAACGGGTGATGTCATCAGCTTTGGTCAGATCCTCGCAGGTGCCATGATCGCAATACTGCCGTCGGTCCTTGTGTATATCCTTGGGCAGGATTACATCATTCAGGGCATGACGGCGGGCGGTATCAAAGGCTAAGTTCTTATTGCCGAAAGTACAGAACTGTACTTTTTAATATATCAATCGGGAAAGAATGTCGTAAGGAGTAAAACAAATGAAAGCAAAGCATCGAATTCTGGCAGCTGGTATGGCTGCTGCAATGACCCTGTCCTTGGCGCGGCGATGTAACGGAAGTGACCTGGTGGACCTACTTTGGCGACAAGAATATCGGCTACCTGCAGAACATTATTGATGACTTCAACAACAGCCAGAACCAGTACCATGTGACCATCGTATATCAGGGCAACCAGATGGAGTGCAACGCCAAACTGCAATCTACCGAGAAAGAAAATCTCCCGGCCATGTTCTCCGGCGCAGTGGAAGATGTCGCTATGTATGCAAATTCTGACTTCTGCGTCCCGCTGCAGAAATATGTGGATGCAGACACCGAGGGTTGGCAGGAGCTTGATGATACATGGGATGCACTGCGCAGCGCCTACTCTGACGGTCAGGGCAATCTGATCGGTTACCCCATCGGCTACAGCTATCCGAACATTTTCTACAATGCAGATCTGCTGAAAAAGGCAGGGGTCGATCCTGCAAGCATCCAGAGCTTTGACGATTTGTATGATGCCAGCAAAACGATTGTGGACGGCGGCTTTGCCACCTACGGCATCGGCTTCTTTGCTAACGGTGCTATGTTCAATGTCGCGCTCGGCCGCGAGGGTGTGCAGGCCTACAACAATGAGAACGGTCTGAACGGCCAGCCCGTCACCGAATGCCTGTATGACAGCGACACGACGGTGCATGATTCCATCTACAACATGCTTTCCATCTACCAGAAGATGGGTGCCGAGAAGCTCTGTGTCCCTTACGGAGCAGACTATCAGTCTGAGATCATTCCGCAGATGGCCTCCGGTGACTGTGCTATGATGATGGGTGTTATTTCGATGACGACCAAGGTTCTGGACGCTGCAGCCGGTAATTTTGAGGTCGGTGTTATCCCAATGCCTTCTGCATCGGAAAGCGGCAAGCGTACCGGCGAGCCCGCTGCGGGTACCGGCACCTATGTCTGCGACAACGGCAACGAAAAAGCTATGCAGGGTGCCTATGAGTTCATCAAGTTTGCCTCCACCGGTGAACAGGCAGGCTACTTCGCTTCCGCTACCGGTTATATCGCACCGAACCAGGAGGCTTACGACAGCGCTGCCTATAAGACCTACCGCGAGGAAACCTTCCCCGGCATCTCGGTCGTCTACGATTCTCTGGCTAAGTCCGATTCTTCCGCTACCAATCCGTATGTTGCCATCTCCAATGAGATGCGCGATGCAAACAAGGTTGCGATGGAAACGGCCGCTACCGATCCTACGGCTGACATCAATACCGTGATTACGACCGCCAAGGACAGCATCCAGGAAGCGCTGGACATCTACAACCAATCCAATTCCTAATCATGTGTTAGACTTCTCCTTATAGCAAGGGGGCAGGGGAAACCCTGCCTTTTTGCAGTTTTCAGGAAAGGAAAATCAAAATGAATCAGAGAGTTTTAGTCTTTTCCGTGGATGCGATGGTGTATGAGGATCTTCAACACCTGCGCAGCTGCCGGAACACCAAAAAGTATTTTCAGAACGCCTGCGGCGTCCGGCATATCAGGAGCATCTACCCGACGGTAACCTACCCGGCACATACTACGATCCTGACAGGCTGCTATCCGGCCAGCCACGGCGTGATCAGCAATACGCATTTTACGACCGGCAGTACCGAATACGAATGGCTCTGGGATGCAAGCAATGTCAAGGTGCCGGATGTCATTACGGCGGCAAAGGATCAGGGGTACACGACCGGTGCGGTCTTTTGGCCTGTGACCGGTAACCATAAGGCCGTGGATTATCTGATCGATGAGTACTGGTGCCCGCATGAGGGAGAAACGCTCCTTGGTGGATTCGCGAATATGGGGTCCAGCCCGGAAATGCTGAAGATCATCGAGAAAAATCAGCATCTTCTCCCCAACGGCGGCAAGCTCGGCCGTGTAGCCCTGATGGACCACCCGCAGATCGACCATTTTCTGATTTCGTGCGCCTGCGACATCATTCGTGAGTATTCCCCGGAATTTATGCTGGTACACAACGGCAATATCGACGATGCCCGCCATAAGTACGGCGTTTTCAATGAGGAGGTTCTGCATGGTCTGGATCTGGTTGATCTTTGGATTGGGCAGTTGATGCGGGCTTTGGAGGACAGTGGTCATCTGCACGATACGGATGTAATCATTGTGAGTGACCACGGGCAGATGGATCTGTCGCGTGTCATCAAGCCGAATGTATTCTTTGCAGATGCCGGTCTGATTCAGGTGGATGAAAACGGAAATCTGCGGGATTGGACAGCGTTCTGCTGCTCTAACGCCATGTCTGCCATGGTCTATCTGAAAGACCCCGCAAATGTGCAGGACTATGCCAAGACCTATGCGGTACTGCAGAAGATGGCGGCGGAAGGCATCTACGGCTTTACGACCGTCTACACAAAGGACGAAACAAAGGCCATGGGGCTGGATGGTGATTTTTCGTTTGTACTGGAAACGGATGGGTATACCTCCTTCAGTACAGATTGGAACCGTCCTGCGGTACGCCCCTTTGACCGAAACGATTTCCGGTACGGGCATGCCACACACGGATATCTGCCGGAAAAAGGACCCCAGCCTACCTTCATGGCAGTCGGCCCCTCCTTCCGGGAAAATGTATGGCTCGACAGTGCCGCTATGATCGATGAGGCACCAACCTTTGCCGCATTGCTTGGCGTGCCGTTGCCTGCAGCCGACGGAAAAGTCCTGCAGGAACTGCTGCGGTGAGGAAAAACCATGGAAAACGCGCACTATTTTTTGCATGTAACAGACACACATCTTTGTTTCGATGCAGAGGCCCCGGACACATGCTGCACAGAGCAGGCGCTTCGGAGCCTCTACCAGACGGCATTTGCGTGGGATCACAGGCCCGCGTTTGTGCGTTTGGCCGGATTACCGGCGATCTTGTGCATGAAGGTACATCCGCTGACTATGCCAGAGCAAAGACACTGCTGCAGGAGCTGGACGAGCAGTATCATACGAAAACGTATCCCGCATTGGGCAACCATGATATCCGTAAGGACTTCAACAGCGCTTTTCGGGGACTGGCCTCTGATCAGCCCTTGGACTATTGTGTACAGACCGAATGGCTCAGATGGATCGTACTGGATTCCTCCTGCGGGCAGGTCATTGGCCAATTGTCCGGCAGCCAACTTGCGTGGTTGGAGCAGGAGCTGTGCAAACCCACAGACTGCCCAACGATCCTCGCGCTGCACCACCCGGTATACGGAACGACTACAGCGGAAACTGATGCCAACAACCTTGCCACTCCGGACCGCCTGATTCGGCTCTTGCAAGATCATCCGGTTGATGGGATCCCCAATTTGTTGGAGCCGGCGCGGCCTCTGCGGCTCTACCACTGATACAGGGCCGGGTGCAGTTTCGCAAACAGTGCTGGATACAGTTTTGCAGGGTGCAGGACAAAAGATTGTATTGGTCCCCGCTCTGCCTGGACCGCAGTAAGCTGCTCGCCAATATGACTCCGCTGTTGCACTTTTCCTCTGTGCAACAGCCCCTTTTGTTTTCATTATCCGTTAGAGGCTGTCGGCTCTTCCAGAATGCGCCAGCCGTCCATCAAATTTGCATTATCCATAATGAAGGTGTGAGCCGTATCCTGTCCCCAGGAATTGTCGTATTTCAGCATCAAGTAATCGCTCAACTCAGTTCGATTTTTGAATTTTAATAAACGATATGGCTCCTGAAAAGCGACCTTTTCCACGAAATATACGGCATCCGATGTGGGAAGCATAACGCCGACATGGCCAATCATAAGGGAATTGTCTGTTTCAGAAAACTGATCGTGCAGAACCACGGAGATAAGACGAATCTTGTCATCTTCTACAAAGGATAGACCGCGTCTTTTCCATTCCTGCTGAATTGTTTTTAAATGAGTGGGAATGTCGGTCGTGTTGGTTGTTTTGACGGGAGCAAACAGCGCATCGAATTTCTGCCTGTTGTCACCACAAAGGGACTCGGGGTCAGTATCCAGCGTTTCATAGTCCATAAATAAGGTGTCCTCGGCTGCATCGAAGTCTGCTTCGCCAGTGACAGTGATGAAATCGCCGAAAAGGCCACAAGCGGTGATTCTACAGTTCCAGCCCGGGAAGGTGCCATATTTTTCCGTCCATGCATCCTGCATAGAATACGGATCATATTTCGAATCCAAAGGCTTTGCCGTTTCAAATCCAGTGGTGAGCCATGCTGGGTCTACAGCGTTATTGAATTTTTGAACATGTTCAAAGAAGGTTTGTGTCCGAAGCTCAGATACGCCGGCATTTTGCAAAAGATCGGAAAGAAGATTCTGCGTATCCACATCTGCTAAGTTGGAATATTCAATCTGCTGAAGGACTGGTAGAGAAGGGCTTTTACTGCATCCTACCAGAAATGCACCGCAAAAAAGTGCAGCAGTGCAGGCAAGAAAGGTTCGGAATTTCAAAAATAATCACCTCGCTGTGTTTTTGAGAAGATTCTGCCTATCGAAGTTGCCAATACATGAGAAAGATATAATCGTGTTGGCTTCGCAATAAATGATAGCACAGATAAATGAAGAAAATCAATGATATCTGACAAGTGTGAACATTATAGTGTTGTAGTATATACTTTGGGGAAAGGAATGAGGGTTTAAAAAGGGAATGTAATGTATAATAAAACAAAACGGAAAGGCCTATAAGATGTGCTCTCTGTAATCGTGGCGATTCGCGAATCGCTGGAAACGCAGAAAACCGTAACGGTTTCGTGAGGATGTTATGAAACAAGGTATTAGTTTGTTCTCTTTTTCCGAAAATACGGATGTCCGCTGGATGTTTGAACATGCGAAAAAAGCGGGCTATGATGGCGTGGAGCCGGTTTTGAGTGAATCCGGCTATCTGAACCCGCAAACCCCGGAAAAAGATGTCCTGGCCATGAAAAGAATGGCCGATGATATGGGCCTGGAGATTCCCAGCGTAGGGGTATGGAGTCTGTGGCAGAACAATCTCGTTTCTGACAGCGAGAAGACCCGGCAAAAAGCGTTTGGCATTGTACAAAAGCAGATCGAGGCTGCGCACCTTCTGGGGGCTAAAACGATTCTGGTTGTTCCCGGTTATGTCGGTTGCAATTTTGTAGAGCACCCAGAAAAGATCCGGTACGATATTGCCTATGAGCGTGCGCAAGACGCATTGAGCCGACTGGCACCCGAAGCGAAAGCTGCGGATGTGGCAATTGGCATTGAAAATGTCTGGAATCGATTCCTCCTTTCCCCATTGGAAACTCGGCGGTTCCTGGATGAGATCGGCTCCGACTATGTAGGTATGTATCTGGATGTCGGCAATGCCGTGTATATCGGCTACCCGGAACAATGGATCGAGATCCTCGGCCACCGCATCAAAAAGCTACATATGTCTGACTATCGCTTTGATCAGGCAGGCATCGGCGCTTTCGTAGATCTCTTTGCCGGTGATGTTGATTTCCCGGCGGTTGCAAAGGCCATCGCAGGAATCGGGTATGATGATTACATCACGCTTGAAATGCTGCCCAACTATAAGCAGTTTCCCGAGGTAAGCCTATATGCAGACAAATTTGCCATGAACAAAATTATAGAAATGATTCATTTATAAAAAACGCTAGGTGAACAATAAGTGCGTCTTCACGGATGCAAAGGAGAAACCTGCCATGTGTGATACCGGAAAAATCTAATTCTCGTTACACAATGAGTGTGGATTAGGTTTTCTGCGCTAAATTCGAAAAAGCTTGCAAACGGGACATGAAAGTACCACTGTTTGCAAGCTTTTCTAGTTCTAGAATCAGAATATGACCACTTCATGAATACTGTTTATTCTTATACTTGTTCATATAAAAAAGGAGCTGCCGCATTGCAACAGCTCCTTTTTTAGAAGGAGAATAGTGAATATCAGTTTTTCATTTCGGCGCGGATCTTATCGTTGGCATCCTCGACCTTCATGCGGGAGAGGATAAAGGTAATGATGGCGTCCAGCACAAAGGGAATCACGAGGTACATGAGTTTCAGCATATTGATGCAGGATTCCGGCTGCTCCACGCGCTTGTGCTTCGTCAGCCAAGTGTACTCGGAGCAGGAGGCGATAACGGCATTCATGTCGCCCTGCCACGGGCCCTGACCCAGTGCAGCGATGGCCGTGAAGAGCAGCATCATCTTGACATCGCCGGAACCCGTATAACCAGCCACAGCAACCAGCGCACGGGCTACGGTAGCAAGGGCATAGCTGCCGACGTTCAGTTTGTACATACCGTGCATCTTGGCAACGAGGGTCGGGGTAAAGACCAGTGCAATAATTAAAGGAATGTTGATGGCCCAAGAGAACACGCCGAACAGGTTCTTGTCGCCAAGGATATGAGCAGTGTAGTAGGTACCCATGCTGATCATGGCACCATAGATCTGCTGCAAAATGTAGGTGACGCAGATCATCAGGTAGTATTTGTTGGAGACCAGCAGCTTGGCAGCTTCGACAAGACCGTACTTCTCGTCTTTCTCGATTTCGGCTTTATCCGTGGTATCGACAAACTCTTCCTCCGGCAACTCCTTGACGGAGAAAACTGCGCCATGCTTCGGCAGTGTCGCCCAGTGCAGAGACAGCCAGCAGCGTGAAAGACTGAATGGCAAGGCTGGTGGCGAATGCGAACATGAAGCGGTAGGAACCCATCTCAACTCGCTCGGCGCTGTTCTTAGTGACAAGGGAAGTCAAGGCAGAGTAGGCGATGTTGTTGGCCGTGTAGAACACAGCGTTCAGCAGGGAATAACAGATAAAGAACCATGCGTACTTGGCAAACTCGCTCATGCCCATGGGGATGGCGAAGATGCCGACCAGTGTGATGGCGCAGCCGATGTAGCCGTAGAGCATCCACGGACGGGCCTTGCCCAGCTTGGAGTGCGTCTTGTCGATCATCGAGCCAAAGAAGATGTCGGTAATGCCGTCAAACAGCTTGGACACAGCGATCAGCGTGCCAACGATGCCGGGATTCAGGCCGACGGTGTCGGTCAGGTAAATCATAACGAACGAGGAGAGGAACGCATAGACCACGTTGCCCGCAACATCGCCGGAGCCGTAACCGACCTTGTTATACCATTTTAAATAGCGTCTTTCCGTGTTTTCAGACATGAGATTTTCTCCATTCTTTTGTGTAGGGGTTATGCTTTTTCAGGAATCAGACGGATGCTGAAATCGAAGATGCCGTTCTGTGCATAGTCAAGGCAGAGAACGGTGCTGTCACAGGGCTGCAGCTCATAGTTGTGCGCCTTTTCAGTCAACTCTTCCTGCGTGTAGTGCGAGGCGTTGAAGCAGAACGGCTTTGCACCGACAGCGGTAAGCTTGATGCCAGCGCCATCCAGCTGGACATAATCGCAATCATAGTGACTGCCGTTCTCCTGCGGGCGGATGTAGTCCTCGTGCTGCTGCCAGATGGTGGAACTGAAGTAGCCGTGGCTGGCAGCATGGTGCTTGTCGCAGTAGCTTTCCATCGGACCCATGCCGAAGTAACTGACGCGGGCCATTTCTTTTGGCAGGAACAGGCGCAGGCCAAAGCGCGGCAGTTCGGGGAATACCGTGTTGCGCTCAGCGTGCAGTGCCAGCGTTACTGCACCGCTGTTGGAAATCGTCCAGCAGACATCCAAATCAAGGAATTTCTGCAAGCTGATCGGTGCAATGCCGACTTTGGCGCGCAGAGCCACACCGCTGTCCGTCACCTGATATTCGGTGCGGTAGGCGTTGGTCATACAGTGGTCATAGCGGGCAGCCAGCCAATCCAGCTTCAGCTTGCGGTCATTGTCCGTAGGAGCACGCCAGATGTTGAACTCCATTTCCTTGTCCAACAGGACTGCATCCTCGTACTGCATCGCGGCGAACAGACCTGTCAGCTTATTAAAGTTGTAGGTGAAGTTCTTGCCGCGCAGCGTCAAATGGCGGTCCGTCTCCTGAACAGTGATTGTGCTGTTGGAAGGGGCATCACTCCACATAGCCAAGGTTTTCTGGTTGTGGCTGTCTTCGTTTTCCAGCAGGATTTCATCAAAACCCAGGAGATGATCTTCCGAACGCAAGGGCAGGTCTTTATCGCAATGGTAGAAGATTTTCAGGAAACACTTGCCTTTATCGGGAATATGGACGGCCAACGGCAAGAAGCCGCTGTCGATGACCTCGCCGTCGCAGCTTACCTGATAGGTTAGTGCGGCATACTCGGTCAAATCAACAAAGTCCATGTAGTTGTGCAGCATGAGCATGCCAGATTCCCGGTCGTACTTCACAACACGCGCCGGGCGATAGACGTTCTTGAACTCCAACAGCCCGGTGTGCGGGCGGCGGTCAGGGTAGACCAGACCGTCCATGCAGAAGTTGCCGTCATGCGGCCACTCATTGTGGTCGCCGCCGTAATAATAGATGTCACGGCCGTCGGGCATCTTCCCTTTATAAATACCGTGGTCGCACCATTCCCACAGGAAACCGCCGACCAAGCCATCATGGCTCTGAATGAACTGGAAGTAATCCTCCAAATCGCCGGGGCCGTTGCCCATGCAGTGGCTGTACTCGCACATGATATAGGGTTTGTCCGGCTCGTTGTCCAGATATTCCTGAATGCTTTCGAGAGAAGGGTACATATTGCTGAACATATCAATGTTCGAGAAATCGTATTTACGGTTCTTGCTGCGGTACTGGGCGCTTTCGTAGTGGGTCAGGCGGCGGGGGTCAAAACTCTTTGTCCATGCCAGCGCTTCTTCGAACGTGCAGCCGCGTCTACGGTGGCCTCGGTGAACTCCGGGTTGTCTGCGATGGGCTTGTTCCAGTTCTCGACGTGGTTGGGCCAGCTTTCGTTGCCCTCGCAATAGTATTCGGACGCACCGTGGCTCTCGTTGTCGGCTTCATCAATGACAAAGAAGCCGTACTGGTCGCAGAGCTGATAGAAGTAAGGCACATCCGGGTAATGGCTGGTGCGAATGGCATTAAAGTTGTGCTTTTTAATCATGAGCAGGTCTTTTTTCGTTCGTCTGCTCAAAGCCAACAGCATATCCCGTGACGGGGTCGGATTCGTGGCGGTTCACACCGTGGAACTTGATGGACTGGCCGTTGACATAAATCTGGTTGTTGGCAACATGAACCTCACGGATGCCCACACGGTCCGTAATAGTCTCGTTGGGCGTGTCCAACACAAGGGTATATAAGTAGGGCTGCTCTGCGTTCCAGAGTGTCGGGTCAACAATGGTGATTTCTGCATGATAGGGGAATGCCGCATCATCCGGTGCTTCCACGGGCGTTACGCTGCCGACCATTGTGCCGGCTGCATCGTAGAGGGTGATGCGGGTGGCAACGGCGGAATCGTAGTAACGCAGGCGGACAGCAACTTCTGCGGTGCTGCCGTGGATGTCGGTGGTGATGAAATAGTCCTCGATGCACTGTTCCGGGCGGTGCAGCAGGTAGACATCACGGAAAATGCCGTTCATGCGGAACATATCCTGATCTTCCATGTAGCTGCCGTCGCACCATTTCAGCACGAGGACCGCCAGATGGTTGGTGCCGTCCTGTAAAAACTTCGTTACATCGAACTCGCTTGTGGAATGGGCGACCTGGCTGTACCCGACAAACTGACCGTTGAGCCAGACATAGAAGCAGGAGGCAACACCCTCAAAATTCAGAAATGCGCGCGGGGCAGCGGCATCTTTTTGGTAGGTGAAGTCGCAGAGGTAAGCGCCGCAGGGATTTTCTTTGGGAACATACGTAGCCGTGGTTCTGCCACACGCTGGGGACCGGGATGCTGTCAAAAGCGGAGGCATCATAGCCGACCTTATAGAAAGCATCCTGCAAGTCATAAATACTGGCGTAGTACCGAAACCTCCAGCTTCCGTTCAAAAGCTGGAAGCGATCCGAGGTCTCGCGGTGCTCGACTAAGGCATCGCTGCGCCGGGATGCCGGAATGTAATAGGCACGATTCGGCATAGTACCCACATGCAGTGTGTGCGGGTTCTCGTAATAGCATGGGATTATCATCTGTTTCCCTCCTGTGATTTGTACAGATTTCTTACAAAGATTATACGATTTTCATACAAAATAAACCATAAACAGTGTTGCACTAAACATGCACAAAATCAATGGCTTCTATTTCGAAGAAGTGAAAAGATCGAGAGTTCCGACAACATGAACAAAATACAAGGGATAATTTTGTGCATGTCGTCTTCTGCTGCCTGCTTGGTATCCGAATGATTTTTAGGATTACACCTAAAGACTGACGTAGACTGGTCAACAAAATGAGTTGCAAAATATCAATGCGATTCCAACGCAAACGCTGGATGACTGGTTTTAGGCAGAAAAGTAACACAAAATAAATTGATTATCGCCCAGAACCCTTGATTTACGGGCATTTCCGCAGGAAAACAGCTTGAATTTACTACTTTTAACAGAGAGAACGGAAAGAGATTTGATATGCTTCTTAGCTGCTGCGGATAAGACCAGTATAGCACATCACAGGAGCAAGCCTGTATCGCTCATATCATCAAGAAGCGCGTCAAGCTGCCGCCGCTTTGTGTCTTTCTCCGGCGGCGTATCTAAAAGAAACTGGTCTACGGATATATGATAGCGCAGCATAAGCTCAAAGAAAATCTGTAAACTTGGGTGCTGCCCGTTGTTCTCAATGTTTGCAAGGTAACGCGGGAAAATATACATTTCGTCGCTTACTTTCTTGCGGCTCTCTTTGCGCTCTTTCCGCGCGTTCTTTATTGCTTGCCCAAAAGCCTTGAAGTCGTACTTTTCTACTGGTCTTTTTGCCATATTCATTCACCCAGTTACATTTTACTGTTCCCCTTTCTTCTTGGACATGTCTATATACTTCCTATAACGAACCTAAATAGTGCCTATTTCTGCACTTGCTATTATTCGCTATACCGTATATAATTATACTGATAAACTTTGAAGAAAGGACGGGTGGCTTATGGAATATATGTCTTGTGCAGAAGCAGCGGGCAAATGGGGCATTTCAGAAAGACGGGTGCAGAAACTTTGTGAGGGGGAGCGCATACCGGGCGTTTCAAAATTTGGCAGTATGTGGCTGATACCAAAGGACGCGGAAAAGCCGACTGATAGACGCAGAAAGGAGTTTCAACATGAATAATGTTTTAATTATCGAAGATGATAAAGAAATTTGCGTTATGATAAAAGACCATCTGGAAAAGTACAATTATCAAGTCTTCTTCACACTTACTGGTGCAAATGCGATTGAACGTATAAAAGAATTATCCCCGGATTTAATTATTTTAGATTTAATGCTTCCTTTTATCAGTGGAGATGAGTTAATTAGAAATATCAGAAAATTTTCAGACGTACCTGTAATTGTTGTTTCTGCAAAAAGTTTAACATTCAACAAAGTCGAACTGCTACGCTTGGGTGCTGATGACTATTTAACAAAGCCGTTTGATTTGGACGAATTACTAGCGCGAATTGAACGCAATTTGCTAAGAAGTCAAAAAGATACTCCCAATCTTTGTTTGACCTTTGGAGAACTTTCCATTAATACATCTTCAAAAATAGTTACTGTTGCAGACGAAATTATTGTGCTTACAGCAAAAGAGTATCAACTCGTAGAACTACTGGCGAAATATCCTGATAAAGTCTTTTCTAAGCAAAATCTTTATGAAAGTATTTGGCAAGAACCATTTGCAAGGGATAATGATGTCATTAACACACATATAAGTAACTTACGAAAAAAATTAAAGGGCGAAGGCTGCCGAATTAAGACCATATGGGGCTTGGGTTACCGATTTGCAAAGTGAGCTTTAGATAATCTTTAGCTTTACCTTTAGATTATTCAAGGAATTGTCTGCGATACTAAATAACAAGAAAGGAGCTGTGAAAATATGAACGTAACAGTTTTTGAAGCTATCAACATCACAAAAAAGTATCGCAATACACTAGCCCTAAATCAAGTATCTATGTCTGTAATGCAAGGAGATATTTATGGGTTTATCGGAGAAAACGGTGCCGGTAAAACAACAATGATTCGTTTACTAACCGGACTGGCAGAACCTACTACTGGCAAAATTGCTTTATTCGGTGAAAGCAATAAGGAACTTGCAAAGCAGCGTGAGCGCATGGGCTGTATTATTGAGAGCCCTTCTCTTTATCTTGATATGACAGCCTATGAAAATTTGGAGGTACAACGTTTGCAACGCGGTATTCCAGGAAAAGGTTGCATTGATAATGCTTTAGCATTAGTTGGTTTGAAAGATACCGGAAAGAAAAAAGCAAAAGATTTCTCTTTGGGTATGCGGCAGAGACTAGCTCTCGCAATCGCTTTGCTTGGGAATCCTGAATTTCTCGTACTAGATGAACCAATTAACGGACTAGACCCTACTGGAATTATCGAATTAAGAAACTTACTCAAAAGACTAAATAAAGAACGTGGAATCACTATTTTGATTTCAAGTCACATTCTCACGGAACTTCATCAATTAGCAAATAGATATGGTATCTTACATGAGGGGAAACTTTTACAGGAAATTACCGCTACAGAGTTAGACAAACGCTGCAAAAAGCATTTGTTGTTGCAAGTGAATGATGTAGCTGCTGCTAGTGTTTTATTGGAAAGCAAACTGAATACTTCAAATTTTTCTGTTATGCCAGACAAAAGTATTCATCTATATGATTATGTTGAAAATGCCGGAAAAGTATCAGCGTTGCTAAGTGCAAATAATATTACGATTTATCAGTTAGCACAATCTGGAGATAGTCTTGAAACTTATTACACTAATTTGATAGGAGGGTGCCAAAATGATTAACCATTTTAAAGCTGAATTTTATAAATTGCGTCACTCAAAGATATTGATAACTATATTAGGCGTATGTGCGGCGGTTATAATGGTCTCTTTTGCACTTGGTGACATGACTTTTTTTGGAGCCGGAGATGGAACAGAAAGTGTAATCGGATTTCAAGCTAAGTGTTATCTATCTAGTGAAATACCAACGTTTCAAACTGTTGCCCGCTCATCTCTTGCATATACAGCCTTTTTCTGGATTATTGGCATTTTATTTGCAACCATATTTTTTACAAAAGAATATAATACGGGTACAATCAAATTATCTGTTGCATACGGCACTAAACGAACTATTCTCTACTACACCAAAGCGATTACAATATTGGTGGTGTCTCTGATAACGTATCTGATTTTTGTAGCTACATTTTTCGTTATTGAAATCATACAATCCGGTTACATTCCAACTGCGAGTGAAGTAATAAACCTTTTGGGATGGGCTCTTGCTTGCGGAACGGTTTTATTAGCATTAGAAAGCATTTCTATTTTTTTATGTGTCGTTATTCAAAATACAGGGATTGTAACAGGGATTTGCTGCTTATATGTATTCAGTGGAGCGTCTGTTTACTTAATGCTATGGAGTGATATGGAGACGGTTTCAATACCCTTAAAATTTTTTGTATATGGAAATCCTATGTACTATTGGATGAATTTCAGCTCTTGTCGCACAATGGGTATTATTGAGCATTTACCATTCTATTTCATAGGGTGCATTTCTCTTTTGATTGTTGGCGGTCTTATTATGATTAGAAAAGAAATCAAGTAAAAGGGAGGTAGAATATGGGTTGGGCGATTATGTTTCTTGTTCTGATAGCATTGGTCATTATCCTTTCAATTTCTTTAATTAACTGGAAAATACAGATATATAAAGTAATCGTCCAACTAAATGCTATTCTGAATAGAAAAACGAAAAAGTTAGTTACAGTGTCTTTATCTGATAGGCGGTTAGAGCATTTGGTTGAAATCATAAATCAGATTGTATCAAAAGATAATATTTATCTGGGCGAAATTCAAAAAAAGGAGAATGAATTAAAAGAGAATATTTCTTGCCTTTCTCATGATTTACGGACACCACTAACTTCCATTCGCGGATATTTGCAACTTCTATCAAGTGCGCCTGATGAAAAAAGAGCGGAATATATTTCAGCATTATCCGGAAAAGCATTGAGATTAGAACGTCTCATAGATGACTTTTATCAAATCTCTCTTTTAGAAGCAGGACAATATCCATTTTACTATGAAAAGGTTGAGCTATGCTCATTGCTTACTGAAATCCTGCTAGACAATTATTCGATTTTCAGCGTTAATGGAATTGAACCCCAAATAGAAATACCTAATATGGACATCTATCTTAATGCTGACAGAAAGGCGTGTATTCGCATTATACAAAATCTTATATTCAATGCGGTAACATCCACTACAAATAATGTTGTAATTCAACTAATTAATATTGCAGATTCTGTACAACTCTGTATTAAAAATCCTGTTGCATCTATTCCTACAGAAGAATATTCAAAACTGTTGGAACGCTTTTATGTAGCAGATGTTTCAAGAAGTAATGGTACGTCTGGACAAGGACTTTACATTGTGAAAAAGCTATTACTTATGATGAATTGTACAAATCCAATAATTGAAATACATGACCATAATTTTATGATTACGATTGATTTTTCGCCCTTACTCATAAAAAAATAATCTGCCGGACGACGGCAAAAGAAAAAAAGCCGTCGCAAAGCAGAGATATTTTCACGCGCCATTTCTAAATTACGGCGGCTTTGATTTTCA
>ERZ779974.443-NODE-443-length-19556-cov-3.66304_pt1 | contig 19556 bp, 18 predicted proteins | sample MGYA00511026_ERZ779974 | MGnify/ENA primary metagenome ERZ779974 (study PRJEB29588, sample SAMEA2153010) | human gut metagenome | biome: human gut; feature: human-associated habitat; material: faeces | place: Denmark | collected 2008/2010 ... | reverse complement strand
GGTTAATCCGCTATACTATAGCTAAGTATAGCGGATTATTTTTGTGGAGGCTTTTATGGCAAATACTTTGAAGTTACCGGTTGGAATTGATGATTTTAGGAAATTGCGGGAATCGCATTTTTATTATGTGGATAAAACAAGACTTATTGAGCAGCTTTTATTAAACTGGAGTGAGGTGACACTTTTTACACGTCCGCGCCGCTTTGGAAAAACTCTTAATATGAGCATGCTTAAGAGCTTTTTTGATATTGGCACAGATGAAACTTTATTTGATGGCTTATATATTTCAGGTAATAAAGAGCTGTGTGATGAGTACATGGGAAAGTATCCGGTCATTTTTCTTTCACTCAAGGGTGTGGAGGGATTAACGTATGAAGAAGCCTTTGAAGCATTTGTCAGGATTATGGGAAAAGAGGTAAACAGAGTTTCGTTTCTGGCTGACAGTGATAAGCTTACACAGATTGAGCGGGAACAATATAAAGGGCTTACAATTATGAAAAATGGCAGGCTTGCTTTTGACAAGGAAAAGCTCATATCTTCATTACAGCTTCTTTCGCAGCTATTGTATAAGCACTATGGAAAAAAGACAGTTATTCTCATAGATGAGTATGATGTACCGCTCGATAAGGCCTTTCAGAATGGTTATTATAATGAAATGGTTTCGCTTATCAGAGGTCTTTTCGGGCAGGCACTAAAGACTAATGAATTTTTACAGTTCGCGGTGCTGACAGGATGCCTTCGCATATCAAAGGAAAGCATATTTACGGGACTCAACAATTTCAAGGTAATGTCGATTACAGATTCGCGTTTTGATGAGCAGTTCGGTTTTACTGATGAAGAGGTGAGAAAGCTGCTGTCTGATTATGGAATGGATTCGCATTTTGACGAGGTAAAGGAGTGGTATGACGGATATCACTTCGGCAGGGCAGATGTCTACTGTCCGTGGGATGTGATTAATCATGCGGATCATCTGCGTGATGACGGTGATGCAAAGCCTCAGACATATTGGATAAACAGTAGTGGGAACAGTTTGGTGAGGCGTCTTATCAATAGGGCTGATTCATCAACAAAGGATGAGATTGAGCGTCTGATTGCAGGTGAGGCGATTGAAAAGGTGATCCGCCAGGATCTGACATATGATGAGATTGAGAACAGCATTGACAATATATGGAGTGTGCTTTTTACTACAGGCTACCTTACCAAAGTAGGGGAAGTAAAGCTTGCGGATAGCGAAAGTTACGCTTATAAGCTTATCATACCCAACAAAGAAGTACGTGAGGTATTTGTGCTGCAGATTCAGGAATGGTTTAAGGCAGTTGTTGCAAATGACAATGATACGATGAAGCTTTTATCAAAGGCAATTTTAGATAAAGACGAGACGATTCTTGCGAGGCAGCTCAATATTGTGATGGGGCGTATGATAAGTATACTCGATACAAAGGCACCTGATGACATGAAGGAAAACTTTTATCATGGTCTGCTTTTGGGGCTGCTTCGTGGCAGCAATCCGGAATGGCTTATTAGGTCCAATCGTGAGTCAGGTGATGGCTTTAGTGATATACTTATAAAGCCTGAGAATCCTGATTTAGGAATTGTTATCGAGGTAAAATATGCTAAGGAGTTTAAGAAACTTGACGCAGCTTGCGATGCTGCGATGGCTCAGATAAAGGAGAAGAGGTATGATGAGACTCTCCGCGATGAGGGCAGGTGTGATATTTTAGCTTACGGCATTGCATTTTGCAGGAAGAGATGCAGGGTAGCAGGAGAGAGGCTGTAGGAGCTAAATGATTAGGATGTGAATGTTTATGAAAGAAAGGATGATTATTAATGAATGAATCAAATAAAGTATCAGGAGCTGTTTACATAGTTCCTGTTATATATGTGCTTGGCATGTACATGATGCCGGTTTTATTTTGGATAATATGCAATATGCAGGAATCAACAGACAGCTTTGATGCAGGCTGGATAATTGTGTTGCCGATTGTTTTGGGACTGATTAATCTGGCTGTGGTGCTTATCCTTGGGAAAAGAATAAGCAGAGTACAGCTGCTAATTTGTACAAGTATTATCAAATATGCATTAATACCATTTTATGTAATAGGCGGGTTTTGCATTATAGTGGCACTTCTCTTAATGCTAACACCGGTTGTTGTCATGATATTTATAGGTCCTACTGTTGCAATTGTGCTATCAGCTATTGGCTGGCTGGGATTGTTAGGTGCAGCGCCTTTTTCAATTGCCTATATTGTAAGGGCATGCAGTGAGGGAGTACAAGGAAAGGTGCTGTCTGTATTTGCAGGCATATTCCAGTTCTTTTTTACGCTTGATGTAATTTTTGTGATTATACTGGCGGTGAAGGATAGAAGCTTTGTGAAGGCGCAAAAGGCTTATGGAGTGATTCAATAATTGAAGTGTTATAACGCAATAAAAAAGAGCTCTTTCAAGCAAAGTCATCTTAACTTAATGACATTGCTCCAAGAGAGTTTTTTTTAATGCAAGACATCGGAGGGTTCGAACTCCGGACAACGTAGTTGGTCGTGGCGCTAGACGTCCGGGGGTCATGCTTTGTCAAACCTCATAGAATACGCTGTAAATGCAGCTATGACACTCTTCATATATGAGCGTCCAATCTGCGTTGTCATGTGATTGGACAATACAATGGTAGAACCGGTCACCTTATATATGTGAGCCATATTGACGATACAGGACTTGTGGATACGGATAAACTCCTGTGGTAAGTATTCAATAATATTGTTTAAAGTGGCATATTGGCAATAGTGCTCTGAAACTGTCAGTATGTCAATATAATGCAGGCTGCTGGAAAAAGTTATAATATCCTTGTAGGGAATACTGATAATGTCCTGCTTGTTGCGGTACAGATAAGAGCTGTTGGATATATCATTTGCAATTTCATTCAGGCATAGGAACAATGGTTCTTCTTTTACAGGTTTTAAGAGATAATTGAGAGCATGTACTTCATAACCATGAAATACATATTCCCGAAAAGCAGTTAGAAATATGATAGGTCCGGTATATCCCTCTTTCCTGAGTTTTTTTGCGACATCTAAGCCGCTCATTTCTTTCATTTGTATATCCAGGAAAAATACAGAAAATCTTTTATAGGTATCAGTATTATTTTGAGTAAAAAATTCTTCACCTGAGCAATATTCTGCAATTTCCAATTCACAATTTTCCTGTGAGCTCCATTTATGTAAGAGTGATTCTAGATATTCAGCTTCAGTTGGCTGGTCTTCAAGAATTGAAATTGTTAGCTTCATTTTCGTCCTCCTTTAACGGAATCATTATATGAACAGTAAATATATGACCTTCTGTGCTAATCTGAAAAATGCCACCTGCCTCGTCAACGATATCTTCCATTCTTTTAATCCCAAGACCGTGTGAAGAGCTCTTTTTCATTGAAAGAAAATGCCCATTCTGTTCTATGAGCGTGTCATAATTATTTTCCATATGAATCAATGTCATATGTTGGAAAGGCTTGATAGAAAAATGAATAAATGAAGTAGTATCAGGTTGGGTATTTTGCAATCGCTGGCATGCTTCCAGAGCATTATTCCACATGTTTCCAATTAAAGAGGAAAGAGCTAGTGGATCCATGCTGAAATTTGATGGCAAAAGAACTGAAAACTCTGTCTGTATATCCAGTTTCTGCGCAGCATCAAGTTTATTGGAAAGAATACAGTCAATTGCCGTATTTCCGGTGGATAGCAAATGATGAGTTTGAGCAAGTGAATGATGGTAGTTGTTGATATAGGTTTGCAGATCATCTGCTTTGCCGTTTGCTGCAAGTGATTGTATAACATCCAGGTGTATATTGATATCATGCTTCATTTCTCGTAATGCTTCTGTAGTATTGATAAGGGTTTTATATTCCATTTCTTCCAATTCATGTAATCGCTGCTTTTCGAGCAGAGCAGTATTGACTGCTTTTGAATCCCCCAACTGATAAATATATAACAGCAAGAACAGAAAAAGAATAAGAAAAACCAGATTTACGAGTACTAATTTTGACGTAAAATCGGGATCATGAAATTGTTTTTCCGCCTCAAGCGTAATCACCATGATGTAATGACCAATTAAAATTCCTGAAATGCAAATCACAAAGTAGGAAATCTTCTGGATTACAGATAACTGGATTTTCCTGTCTGACATACAGTGAAGCAGGAAAACAAGTACGGCTGTCAGCGCAATATATAGCAGTGAAAACGGCATTCTGAGTGTTCCACCCATCAGTAAATCCGGTGAAGTAATATGCGAAAATGTCTGTGGAATGAATAACGTAAGGTAATCAGCAACAAGACTGATTATTGTATACATACTTCCCCAGAAAAAGCGGATGAGAAATGCATCATCATAAAAAATCAGAGCAAAGCCTACCTCTATAAAATATGAAATACTCAGTATTACCATAGACGAAAAATCAGTCATATTCAGGACACATAAGATTAGCCATCGAAGAAGTAAATATATAAACTGTTTTGTTTGAATATGTGCGCAGTCTTTTTTTAAAGTAAGCTTTGACTGCATCAAAATATAGAAGAGAACTACTTCCAAAAAGTTTATGAAGTATTCCCACAAAATGTAATTTGTCTGCATAGATCAATAAATCCTTTATTTAGTATTAAAAAATGGTGATGTAATAAGTTTTCTTATAACAAATAATATATATACACATATATCGGAATACAATATTGAAACACTAAGTTTATTTTTTAGGACAATACATATAAGGAATTCTATCAAAATAATAAGTATAGAATATAATTTTTCTTTTTTCGCCATCGAATGTGTAAGCTTGTATTTAGGGGTATCAAGTGGAGCATACAGCATAAATGTTACAATACATATAGCACATATTAATAAGGCAATAGTTGATTGATAAGGGATATATGCTATAACCATCCAATTAGAAATACCCATAAGGCAACTACTTAAAATACATGATAATTGTGTATGAGCATGTAGTCCACCTACATGATGTCGTAAAACAGAAAAAGCAACTATCCAACATATGGTTTCTGGAATCGTATTGGTAAATAATCCCCATATAAACAAAATGCAAATTGTAAATCCGGTATTAAGAAAACATTCTAAGCCATATATGTATACTTCGATTTGGTCAGAATCAGGAGACGTATTTGATGTACTAATAATGAAATATGTTATTTTTTTTGAAAGAAAAGATATCATGTTTGATTCTCCAGTCCACTAATATTTGTATAGGCACATTAAAACACAGTATAAGTTTAGCATTGGAAATAAAGTCAAACAAGATAATATTATGTCGTTCATGTCGGTAAAACGACTGTTCATGTAAAGATGGGTTGAAATAATTTTTAGGTCTGATAAATTGGAATCATACCATGGTGAATAAAGTTGTCGGGTGAAATGTTGTCTGGCAATTAGAGAGAGGAGGGAGATTATGGAAAAGGATAAGACAAGCAGAATAACAAATTTTGCAAATGTTTTGTTAGATGCATTGGAAATGGTTGCACAGAAAAATGCAACTGTGCTATGCAAAGGGTTTATGTATGAACCAGAGATACCAAAAAAGTATAGAAGATAAGGAGAGTTATTTATGCTTAAAAAATCACTAAAGAAATTTACAGGAATATTTGCAACTACAATGATTATGGCAAATACTATTGGAAGCTCTGTTCCTGTAATGGCGGCAAATACATCAGATACAATATATAGAATTAACGTAGAATCGTCAACAGGATCTTATAAAAGAGTGCAGGAACGCGATAAGCAGAACAATACAAAAGTGTATGTAAATATCACAGCCTCTCCAACACAGTATACGAGAGTCCAGACATATGGAAATAGGAATACCACCAGTTTTTATAATGAGACAAAGGGAACCTATGCAACTGTAAAAAAAGGAGTTCCATCAAGTATTACAAATTATTGCTATGAACATAAAAAATCTAATTATACATATGTATTAGCAAAAGTGGGATTCAAATCAAGTTCATCGGTCACTGGATCAGTAGAGGGAGTATGGAGCCCAGATAGTACTAAAAATTATACAATAGTAAATTAGAAAAAATAAATATTAAATCAGGGAAGTCGATGTATAGGACTTCTCTGATTTAATAACGAGGAGCCTAAGATGAGAAGAAAAAAAATATATATTGCAGGGATGCTAATAGCTATAATTTTGTCGGCTTGTGGAAACGTATCAAAAGATTTACAGAATGATACAAGTGATTCTGTAGATGAAAGAAAAATAGATATCAATGATTCAGAAGACATGATTAGCAAAAATATTGATTTCAATGATCCGTTTGTAGATGGAACACTTACATATAAGTTAAACGGTTACAGTATTTATGACAACTTGAATGAAGCCGGGCTCACAGAAAGCGATATTATAGAACCACATAATACATTTTATTCGCAGGATATAGGGGAGCAGTTTAAGACAATTGATGATTACGTAAATCCGGATGGAACGTTAAATAATAAAATTAGTATAGTTATATTGGATATGACAATTAAAAACAAAGATGCAGTTGGATTGACAAAGAAAAATGAATTTACTGTTTCAAACATTGCGTTGCGTGGTGGTAAGAATGTCAGTCAGTATAATGTGGCTTATTTTAGTGAAAGCGCATCAGTAGACTCTGAACAGCCATTGTATTACAACCTGGAGCAGGGCGATTCAAAAGATGTGAAGATTGGCTATTTGATATTAAAAGATGATATGGAAAATATGGTTGGGGTGGTAAGCGATAGTGATATTCAGTTTATGATCCGGTAAGGGGAAATATGTTAAAAAAAAGTTTTAAAACAGAATTTAGAAAAGCAATTACAAATAAGATGGCGGTTATAGATTTACTGATTGTTCTGGCATTAAGTATTTATCATGTAATTACAGTCATTATAAATTATCAGGATTTTTATGAGCTTTATATTTCAAAAGCGAATAATGAAAATCTGATGATTACGTCGGAATCATTGTTTAACCGCTGGCTTGCTTTAGATGTTGCGTCTTTTCCGACAAGTACATTTTATTTTATGCTTCCACTTATTGTTGTTTTACCATATGGCTGGTCGCTGGTCAGCGAGATTAGGTCAGGATATACCAAAAATATTATAGTAAGGACAACCAGAAAGAATTATTTTTTATCAAAATATGCAGCAAATTTCTTGTCAGCAGCACTTGTTACAATAATTCCACTGGCAGTAAATTTTGCAATACTCGGATTGTTCCTACCGTCATTAAAAATGGAATCGATATATCCGTATGGTACAATCGGACAGGGGTGTATGTGGGCTGAAATTTATTATGAATATCCGTTTGCTTATTGTTTTATGTATCTTTTACTGGATGGAATATTTGCAGGGCTGATTGCCTCAATTAGTACGGCAGTTGCATTTATTGTTAGGAATAAGGTTGTTACGATAATTGCACCTTTCTTTCTGATGCTGGTTTTAGATTATATTGATTCAAATTATCTGCTTAAGGGAGAATTCTCGCCAATAAAATTTATGCAGGCATTACCGGTTGCAAATGATTGCTATGGATGGGCGGTAGCAGCTATCGGAATAGTTATGTTTGTCAGTACATTTGGATATGTAATGTATAAGGGGTATCATTATGAAGTTTTGTAAATTATTAAAATATGATTTAAAAAATGGAATTTTAAAGAAATGGTATCTGTATATCGGAACAATATTGGTCGCGTGTATTTTTATTGGAGATTTTTACCGAAGATATCTGTCAAGTAGAGAATATCTGGAAGAAAAATTGACATGTGCTAACATTTTATTTTACCTCTTTCAGGGAAAAGAACCTTTTTCTCCGGATTGGGGAAGCCCATTTGTGTTTCCGATAGTATGGGTATTGATTTTTATAATAATATTATTTGGTACCATTGATTATCCCATGAAAAGTTTGTCTGGGCATGGAATACAGGTGATTTCAAGAATCGGAAAAAGATCATATTGGTGGGAATCAAAATGTATATGGATAACAATAAGTACTTTATTGTATTTTGGAATCTGGTATATGACGGTTATTGTATATGGCAGAGTAGTCGGAATGGATATTTCTTTAAATTATAGCCAGGAAATTAATTCGGAGCTGTTGGAAATGGAATTGGAAACACTGACTCATTCACAGGAAATCATGCTATTGATCATTATGCCTGTTGTGACTGCGCTTTCATTAAATTTTATACAATTATGTCTAAGTCTTTTTATAGACAAAGTATACAGCTTTATGTTTGTTACTTTTTTATTATTTGCGTCCACATATTTTAAAATTCCTGTTGCAATCGGAAATTTTGCAATGGTAAAAAGAAGTGTTTACTGTATTGATGAAGGCATGAATGTCTATAGAGGCTTGGCGCTTAATTGTATCATAATAATATCATGCATCATTGTTGGATTTTTGCGTATCAGAAAGTACGATATTTTAAAAAGGGATAACGCATATTGAAAGGGAGAAAATATGATAGAACTTGATAATGTAAGTAAAAGGATTAAGGAAAAAATAGTTTTAGATAATATAAATATAGTCTTTCATGATGGCAACGTATATGGAGTAAAAGGAATCAACGGTTCGGGAAAGACAATGCTCATGAGGATAATCAGCGGATTGATTTACCCTACAACGGGAAAAGTGTTAATTGACGGTAAAGAATTAGGAAAAGATATATCTTTTCCGGAAGAGATGGGATTGCTTATAGAAAATCCTGTTTTTCTTGATTCATATACAGGTGCTGACAATCTTAGGCTGCTTGCTTCCTTAAACGGAACTGCAAGCAATGAGGATATCATGGAAGCGTTAGGAAAAGTAGGATTGGATTATTCTGATAAGAGAAAATACCGTAAGTATTCATTAGGCATGAAGCAAAGACTGGGAATAGCGGCAACGATAATGGAGCATCCAGGGATTATAGTATGGGATGAACCTCTAAATGCACTGGACACGGAGGGGGTAAGGCTGTTCAATGAAATAATAAAAGAAGAGAAAGAAAAGGGAACTTTAATTATAATGTCATGTCATGACGAGATCAGACTTAATGAATATTCGGACGTAATTGTAGTTATGGAAAATGGGAGGATTTTATCTGTTGAAGGAGAATAATGTGAAAAAACATAAATTGAAAATAGTTATCGGAATGGTTTTATGCATAATCGTGTGTATTGCCTATGGGTATAGATATCAGATGGTTAACGCTCAAATAAAAAATCCGGAAATTAAGGAATATAATATGAGTGAGCAGGTAGAGTTTCGGGATGATTTTCTAATTAATTATACAATGAAAGGATATGCGCTTAAAGTTGAACAGGCAGAAGTACTAACATACAAACAGTTTCTAGATAAATATAATGCAGAGGATGAGTACAGTTATGTACCGGATAAAATATATGATGTGGAAATTACTTTGGAGAATATTGATGCGCAAGATGATTCAGGAGTAAATCTAAGTGAATTTTATATTCAAGGTGTAGCTGTATGCGCAGGTATTGATATAAATCTTTGTGATGTTGCAAATCCTAACTTTGGAGGAGCTTATCAGATAGCATTAAGAAAAGGCACAGATATGACAGTTCATATGCCATTTGCGTTGTATGAAGAGAACTTTAGGGAAGATATATGGCGAAAACTAGATGAATTTGATATGGATTTTGTAGCAACACTCTATCCGACTAAAAAGATAGTTCATCTTCAAAATAAAAAATAGTAAAACTGCACAAAAAATAATTGAAAATTTGTGCATGTTTGTTAACACTTTCAGAGGCCAAGGTGATACTATAATAACCGTAAAAACCCCCCAATACATTATATATTTTTTACTATCCCCATAGTAAAATACCTTCTCCTAAAAGACAGCAGAACGATGGCTGTCTTTTTTTGCTCTCAAGCTCGTCGCTGTATTTGCCTGCCAGCTTTTTGAGCTGCTTGGCATAACGCTTCATGGAGGTTGAACTGCTGTTTGAGGCGGAATCAATGGAATTGTTGTATGTGTCAACAAGAGCCATGACTGTTTGGCGGATGTTATCGGTATTTTCGTCGTCCGAATACTTGTAGTTCTTTAATTTTTTAGCTGCGCGGTGCAGGGCGGTTGAATCATCGTAAGCGAGCTCTGTAATACTATATTCTTTGCGTTTGGATGATTTCATGGCATCGCGGTTGTTTGAATAAAAATTTCTCATAAAATATGTTGCTGAAAGATTTGTTGCTGAACTTACTCGTGTACTCATGTTAATCCTCTTTATATTTTTAAATTTTAAAGTTTAAAATAATTGCGTTATAACTACGATTTTAGGTTTTATTTTGAACGTATAATTGCACTTAAATATTTGTTATAAATATTTTATCGGATATTTGCACGAAAAAGTTTACTTATGCGATCAAAAGAAGTAAAATACAAAGGAATGCGTAGAATAAGAAAAACGCGATTATGCAATCGAAATGCTATCAAGCAAAGAGTAACAGAACATAATGTAAAAAACATAATGTACTAAAACAAAATGTAACAAACATAAAGTTACAAAAAATGCAACAGACATAATGTAACCAAAGGAGGATATGGGGCATGAGTAAAAAAACTTTCGGTACAACATCAAAAGGAGTTGAGGCATCGCTTTACGAAATCAGCAATGGCGGTGGATTGAGAGTACTTTTGACAGACTATGGCGCTGCAGTTGTATCTATTTTTGTAAAAGACAGGGATGGCAATGAGAGAGATGTCATTTTAGGATATGACAATGTAAAGTCATATGAGAAGGAGTACAGCTATTTTGGTGCTACTGTCGGCAGATATGCAAACAGGATTTCTGATGCAAAGGTTAATATTGATGGAGTGGAATACAAGCTTGAGGCTAATGACAATGAGAACAGTCTTCACAGTGGCTCAAATGGTTTTTCTAAGCGCTTCTGGACTGTTAAGGAGCAGAAGGCAGATGAGATTACCTTTGAGATAGAGGATGCAGATTTGGAGCAGGGCTTCCCGGGAAATGCAGTCGTTGATGTGACATTTAAGGTAACAGAAGAAAATGCACTTGCTATTATATACAATGCAAAGGCAGATAAGACAACTACCTTCAATATGACAAACCACAGCTATTTCAATCTGAACGGTCATGCATCAGGAAGCGTATACACTCACACATTGCAGATAAATGCTGAGCATTACACACCTGTAAAGGATTCCAAGGCTATTCCTACAGGTGAGATTGCACCGGTTGAGGGTACACCATTTGATTTTACAGAGGCTAAGCCAATCGGAAGAGATATCGAGGCAAATGATACACAGCTTCACTATGGAAGCGGATATGATCACAATTTTGCAATAGACAAGACCGCTCCGGGAGTAGAAAAGGTCGCAACAGCATACTCTCCTGAGAGTGGCATACAGATGGAGGTATACACCGACTGTGTCGGAATCCAGCTTTATACTGCCAACTTTATCGTGGGACAGGAAGGCAAGGGCGGAGTCAAATACAATAACCGCGATGCATTCTGCCTCGAGACACAGTTCTATCCAAACTCAATAAATGAGACCAACTTCAGTACACCTGTTACAAAGGCAGGTGATACATACCACACAGAGACAGATTACAAATTTTCTGTGAGATAAAATGCTGCTTTGCATGCAAGTATGATGCAGAATATTAAAAGCCCACCATATTGATGAAATTTATCATTAATATGGTGGGCTTTCTTAAGCTTTGTTTAATCAAACACTGATACAGTGGTTTTATTTCCCGAAATGTGGTATATATTTATATGTACATTTATATTTATGAAATGAACATATGAATTACACTGGAAGTATACTTACAAATTACTTTAATAATATTACACAAGTTTAATTTGTTAGTATTTAAAGCTAGCTGTAATTCTATTAATCATAAACATTGGCAAATAAAGATTAAAATTGTCAAATAACAATAAATAGTGATAAATATAGATAATTATTGAGATGACTTCGCACACGCAAACCTGCATTACCGCTGGCATATGGTGTGTTCCGAAGAAATATATGAACTGTCACAAGGTTCCATTAAACTTCGGTGACGATAAAAAGCAGACTGATAAAACAGACTATCCGGATGCATTTTTTGTGGCTGACTTCATATATTTCTGAGGAATATACCATATGCCGGCGCACCATCACAGCCTGCAAGTGCGAAGTCCCATAAAAATAGAAATTAAAACAAATAAATATATAGCACAGAGGAAACAAACCATGAAAATAGTATTTTTAGATTCCAAAACAATTGGTGACGACATCGACCTTTCCGAATATGACAAGCTCGGAGAGGTTGTCAAATATGATTTTTCGACAACAGAGGAAGCAGCGGAGCGCACAAGGGATGCTGATGTGATTGTTTTAAATAAGGTCGAGGTAAATGAAAAATCTATAGGACAGGCAAAAAATTTAAAGCTCGTATGTGTGACTGCAACAGGCACAAACAATCTGGATAAAGAATATCTGGCAAAAAGAGGCATTGAATGGAGAAATGTCGCAGGGTATTCTACAGAGACCGTGGCGCAGCATACGTTTGCACTGCTATTTTACCTGCTTGAGAAGCTGAGATATTATGATGATTATGTGAAGAGCGAGAAATATGTGGGTGATACGTCGTTTACGCATTTTTCCAATGTGTTTCACCAGATTAGCGGTATGACCTGGGGCATCGTGGGGCTTGGAAATATCGGAAGACGCGTGGCTGATATCGCAAAGGCTTTTGGCTGCCATGTGGTTTATTATTCTACATCAGGAAGAAATTCGCAGCCGGGCTATGAGAGAGTGGATTTTGATACTTTGCTTACCACGTCTGATATCGTGTCGGTGCATGCGCCGCTCACAGATGACACACTTGGTCTGATGGACAAGGCTGCGTTTGAAAAGATGAAAAAATCTGCGATATTTTTAAATCTTGGCAGAGGTCCTATAGTGAATGAAGCGGATCTGGCACAGGCGCTTATGGATGGAGAGCTGGCGGCGGCAGGTCTTGATGTGTTGGCGCAGGAGCCTATGAGTGAGGACAATCCGCTCCGTGCGATAAAGGATTCAAACAAGCTGATTATTACACCGCATATTGCGTGGGCAAGCGTTGAGGCAAGAACAAATCTGATGCACATTATATACAGTCAAATTGAGGACTTCTTTGCTAATTAGGAAATATAATTTAAAATCAAATCGCAACATTAAGAGAAAGCATTAAGAGAAAGCATTAAGAAGCAACATTAAGAAGCATCATTAAGAGGAAGCATTAAGAGGCAATATTAAGAGGCAGAAATGAGCATCAAATTTGAGATAACAAAACAAAACAACATACACTTTGGAATTGCAGCAGTGGCGGCCGCGCTGGTAGGTTACTTTACATCGGCAAGCTGGTGGGTGATTCTTTTGTTTGCGGCAGTATATTTTGGACTTGTAAATGTTAAGCTTGAGCTTCCGGTGAAGCTGTCGTGGCTTTGGGCTGCGATACTGCTTGTCATCGGAGCGATACTATCTGTTTTTTCGGTGCAGTATGTGCTGCTGACGGATGAGGACTTTGTGAAAACCACCGATATGGTATGCGTGGTGAATGTGGTTCTGGCGCTCGCCATATATCTGGTGATACTTTTTATCACAAACAACACGAGGCTGACATGTACCATAGCATCAATTGCCATACTCGCGTTTGGATTTATAGATTATTTTGTCTATGAATTCCGTGGTAATGAGTTTACGTATGCGGATTTGAAGTCAGCGGGAACAGGACTTTCCGTCGTGACAAAATACAAATTCGTCATAGACTACAAGTTTTTGTATGTGATTCTGGCGGCTGTTTTGTATATCATGCTGGTAAGGCGCATAGAAGTGCAGTTCGAGTCGGCTATCCATATGAGAATTATTTCGATTCTTCTCACAATAATATGCGTGCTGTATGTCATCATGAATTCCATGTCACTGAACACCGAGACCTGGGAGAAAAAGGGCACGTACAGAAACGGCTATCTGCTGAACTTTGTGCTCGGCATAAGGGACAGCTTTGTGAAGGCACCTGATGGCTACAGCAAGGCAGCAGTTGACAAGATAGCAGGCAATTTCAAGGAAACGGACAGCTCATATTCGCAGTCTGATGCGAAAAATCCGACAATCATTGTTATCATGAATGAGTCGTTTGCGGATTTGTCGGTGGTGGGAGATTTTGAGACCAACACGCAGGTCACACCGTTTATGGATTCTCTGAGTGAAAATACGCTTAAAGGCTATGCTCTTTCGTCCGTGTACGGTGCGAAGACGCCAAACTCTGAGTGGGAATTTGAGACAGGAAACTCGATGGCATTTCTGCCGGACGGCTCGGTGGTTTATCAGCAGTATATAAATGATGACCCGACCTCCATAGTCTCAAACCTGAAGAATATCGGCTATACGACGGTTGCGATGCATCCGTACTATGCGACAGGCTGGAGCAGAAACAAGGTTTATCCGCATCTGGGCTATGATGAGACTTACTTTATAGATGATTTTGACCAGACAAAGATACTCAGGGAATATATCACTGACCAGGAGCTCTATGATAAGATTATTGACCGCTACGAGAAAAAGAGCGATGACGAGAAGCTTTACATCATGGGAGTCACGATGCAAAACCACGGTGGCTACGGTGAGAGATATGACAACTTCAACCAGGAGGTTTACAAGGTTGGAGCGTCATACACCGATGCGAACCAGTATCTGTCACTTTTGAATGAGAGTGACAAGGCGCTCGAAAATCTCATCACATACTTTAAGGGTGTGGATGATCCGGTAGAGATTGTGTTTTTTGGAGACCACCAGCCGGGATTATGCAATGATTTTATCAAGCTTTTAAATGGCAAGGGCAATTCCGGACTTACGGAGCAGGAGCTTGAGAATCTGTACAAGGTGCCGTTTTTCATATGGACCAATTACGAGACGGATGCACAGAAAGTTGATGTGACGAGCCTCAACTACCTGTCCACACTGACGCTTGAGAGAGCCAACATAGATCTGCCGGCATACAACCGGTTCCTCGCAGAGCTGATGGAGAAGATTCCGGCCATAAATTCAAGGGGCTATTATTCGAAAAAGAATGAGTGCTTTATGCATGTGGATGACGCAACAGGAGACGAGGCAAAATGGATAAAGGCATACAATATCCTGCAGTACAATTCGATGTTTGACGAGAAGGACAGAAGTTCACTGTTGTTTCCGTACCTGAAATAATGTGATGATTTGAAGCAGCCATAAATACACATATGAGAAAATGAATTAATATAACTATTCAGGGAGCTAATAATGAAGCTAAGTGATTTATTACAATTTGATAACATAATTGTGCAATGTCATGATAATCCGGACGCAGATGCACTGGCAAGCGGCTTTGGAGTCTATGAATATCTGAGGATGAATGGAAAAAGTCCCAGACTTGTATACGGAGGCAGGAATATCATACACAAGAGCAATCTGGTGCTTATGGTAGACAGTCTTGGCATACCGATAGAGCATGTGGATTTTTTAGACAATCCGCAGCTGCTTGTGACTGTCGATTGTCAGTACGGTGGTGGGAATGTCACATTTTTCAAGGCAGAAAATGTAGCTGTCATAGATCACCACAGAGTATCGGGAGAGCTTCCTGCTATGAACCGTGTCATGAGCTATATGGGCTCATGTGCGACAATTGTGTGGGATATGCTGCGTGAGGAGGGCGTAGAGATAAATCGAAACCTGGCAACAGCACTGTATTATGGACTTTACACCGACACCGGAGAATTTACCGAGATAACACATTCGCTTGATAGGGACCTGCGCGATGAGGCGGATTTTGACAACACTATAGTGGCCAAATTCCGAAATGCCAATATGTCACTTGAGGAGCTGGACATAGCCGCAACAGCATTGCTGGGGCGCGATTATATAGAGGAATATCGTCTGGCGATCGTAAAGGCAGGGGCATGTGACCCGAATGTACTCGGCATCATAAGCGATTTTGTGCTGGAGGTGGATGCTATTGACATATGTATGGTATTTTCAGTGATTAAGAATGGAGTGAAGCTTTCGTTTAGAAGCTGCATAAAAGAGGTGAGCGCAAGCGAAATGGCGCAGGAAGTGTGCAGGGACATAGGCTCCGGCGGAGGACATTATTACAAGGCCGGTGGATTTATTCCGATGGATCTGCTGATAGACATATATAATGTCTACTGCAGAGAAAAAGACGTGACACCAAGATTTCAGTATAGCAGCGATGGTACACACAAGCGTCCTTCGGATTCTGCAATCAAATCATTATTGGAAGAGAGGATTTTTGATTATTTAAACGATACAAAGATAATTTACGGAGAAGATTTTGATACGAGTGGCTTCAAAAAAGTGGATTATAAAAAACGCCCGATACCGATGGGATGTATCATTGCAAAGGATATACTGCCTGTGGGCTGCTGCATGGGAGTGCGGACAGCTAAGGGGGATATCTCCACACCGGTTAGTGAAGATACGGTAGTCATAATAGGAGAAGACGGCAGTGTACGGATTTTAAATCTGGACAGGCTGAACAAAAGCTTCAGGATATACAAGGACTGGCGGTTTACTGTGAAACAGACAGATTATGTCCCGAAGTTCAAGAATAAGGATACGGAGACTATAGTGGATGGAATGGCACATGCCAGAGTGTGCATACCTGTTGAGGAGGATTTTTCAAGAGCATTTGTGCTAAAGCACAAGGTAAAGCTATTTAAGAATAAGGATGACAGCAGTTATATATCAGGCAGACCTGGAGATATTATGGTTCTGCCAAATGATGACAGGAATGAGGCATATATGATAAGCAAGACAGAATTTGAAAAGACACATATAGCAAAGGGTGAGGAGGAAAACCGTAAAAAAGCGGTCGTTTTCGACCTTGATGGAACACTTCTCTATACACTTGAGGATTTAAAAAATGCAACAAACTATGCATTAAAACAAAATGGCATGCCGGAGCGTACACTCGACGAGGTGCGCAGATTTGTGGGAAACGGTGTAAAGCTTCTGATGGAGCGCGCAGTGCCACAGGGGGCAGACAATCCAAAGTTTGAAAAGACATTTTCGGATTTCAAGGAATATTATGAGGCTCATTGCAATGACAATACAGCACCTTATGATGGAATCATGGAGCTTTTAAAGGAGCTTAAATTAAACGGCATAAAGCTTGCTATTGTTTCAAACAAGCTTGACCCGGCGGTAAAGGAGCTCAATCAGCTCTATTTCAAGGAGTATATGACATCGGCAGTCGGCGAGATGGAGGAAGAGGGTATACGCAAAAAGCCGGCACCTGATATGGTGCAGAAGGCACTTAAAGAGCTTCAGGTGAGTGCAGATGAAGCAATCTATGTGGGGGACTCCGATGTGGATATCGCCACAGCGAAAAACTCAGGTCTGGAGTGCGTATCTGTCACATGGGGCTTCAGGGACGTAGAGTTTTTGAAGGAGCATGGTGCAACAAATCTGATAGATGAACCGGTCGAATTGTTAAATTACGTATAATCAGGAGAACTTTGATTTATGCTTTCAGAAAAGGGATTATTGATAATTGAAAAGCTGGCAGAGCACAACAATGAGCTTGTCACATCAAAGGCTCTTGCTGCGTCCACAGGTATGTCGGAGCGAAGTGTGAAGACATATCTGAAGGAGGTGGCTGATTTTTGTGAGCAAAACTCTATGACGCTCGACAGAAAGCCGGGCAAAGGCATGAAGCCGTGCTTTAGCGATGCGCAGATAGGAAAGATTCTGGATGTGGCAGGGCGGAAATCGGCAGCAGTATCGCAGAAGAAGCGACAGAACTACATATCGTATATTCTGCTAAGCGGCTGGGATACATACACGTATGCGCTTTTTTCGGAGGAGTTAAACGTCAGCAAAAATGTCATCATGGATGATATAAATGAGCTTGACGCAGAGCTTCTGCTCTTTGGCATTAAGGTGCACAGAACGGCGGGCTACGGAATATATGCGACAGGCAGTGAGCTTGATATCAGAAAAGCCATGAGGCATTTCTGCAGATATCCAATCAGTGATAAGCAGGTTATCAAGACCGATGACCACAGGCTTTCAAGACGCGCGGCCGAGGTGATAGCCAATAATTTCAGAAGCGTAAATCTGTCGATGGCAGTTGACATGATACATCATGTGGAGAGACGCTTTGATATCATCTTTACGGATTACACATTTCAGATGCTGGCAGAGTACATAGCCATTGCACTTTTCAGGGTGGATGTGGAGAAAGAGCTGAAGTCCGGCGAACAAGAGCAGCAGGTACAGAAAAATGGATTCATAATGACAGAGCATGAGAACATGGCAAAGGAAGCAGCAGGCTTTCTGGAAAGATATCACGGCATCAGCCTCTCACAGCCTGAAATCATGTATCTGGCAATGCTTTTTTCCTGTGCCGAGGGACAAAACCGTGTTGTCATGTCCTGTGAGGAGGCACTTAGCATAGAGGATGAGATGATAGTGTATCTGTCAAATCTTCTCGCTGCCAATCTGATTGAAAATGAGCTTCTACGTGAGAGCATGCGTAGCTTTTTACCGGGCTCCATTGCGAGGACTCATTTTGGCATAGAGATAGACAATCCGTTTCTTTCGGATATCACGCAATCGTATGCCAGTCTCTTTACGGTATGCTTTACGGTATCGAGATACTACGAAAAGTACACAGGCGCCATGCCGAGCGAGAATGAGATAGCATTTATTGCCTTGCAGGTGGGAGGAGCCCTGCACAGAAATCCTATGACAGTGCGCGCAGTGTTAATCGGTGCAGCAGGCTATGCGACCGGCAGCATAATAGCGGGCAAAATAGAAAACAGGGTGCCGGATGTAAGGATAGTAAGCATTTTGTCGTCAGACCGCATAGAGCATATTGACGAGTATGACTGCGACCTCATACTCTCGACCATAGACACACAGGCAGATATCCACAATGATATGAGATTTCTGTATGTTTCTCCACTAATCAGTGCGCAGGATGAGAAAAATATCAGAAACAAGTGCTTTGAGCTCATGACCGGCCAGAGCGCGGAGGTCAGCGAGTTTTCACAGATGCTGTCGGAGGAATTTATCATATTTGAAAAAAAGGCGAAAAACCGCAAGGATGTTTTAAAGCGCGCGTGCCAGCTTCTCATAAACAAAGGAATAGTGCAGAGCGAGTTTGCGAGGGATGTACTGGAGCGTGAGAAGGTGGAGGCAACCGCTGTGGGCTGCAATATAGCCATACCGCACGGAAAGCCTGAGCATGTAAACCGTTGCCAGATACTTGTTATACGTCTCGACAAGCCGATAGAGTGGGGCGAGAGGATGGCAGACATGATATTTCTGCTTGCGATAAACTTTGACAGTGTCAACACGACAAAGGCATTTTTCCATGACTTCACGAAGCTTCTGAATGAAAATGGAGCGACTGACAGGCTCAGGGAGGCTGCTTCACCTCATGAGCTTTGTGCAGCTATCCGGAAAGAGCTGGGGTGGAACTGAATATCACATTAATACAAAATTGCACCAGAGATGGTGCAATTTTGCATTTTGGGG
>ERZ779974.379-NODE-379-length-21894-cov-5.0196_pt1 | contig 21894 bp, 29 predicted proteins | sample MGYA00511026_ERZ779974 | MGnify/ENA primary metagenome ERZ779974 (study PRJEB29588, sample SAMEA2153010) | human gut metagenome | biome: human gut; feature: human-associated habitat; material: faeces | place: Denmark | collected 2008/2010 ... | reverse complement strand
CGCCGGTGTTGGCGCACCGGCAGGCTGCAAGGGTTGATGGATTTTACAGGTCACATCAACCCGAAGATAACACATTTTCGGAGGTTTTACAAGATGGAAAAAAATTATGTCGAGATTCAGGGCCGCTTTTCGAGCGACGGCAAGTTTATGGACGGCAAGTACGTCCCCGGCATCGTTGACGAGCTGCTTGACAGCGTTTCGGGTGCATTCAACGACACTACCGGTCTGCACCGCCTGCGCGTCACGGTCGAGGTTGAAGATCTGGGCGCGGATGTCAAGTTCGGGAAGCCTGCAAGCGAAACGCAGCACTCCCCTGCCCTGCAGCGTTTGACCGCTGGAAAGCTGATTCCTGCACCGGACATCTCCCCTGCCGCCATTGACCCGGCACCGGAGGTAGCAGTATGAATCCGATGTATGATCTCGCCCTTGACGGCTACGGCCCGGCACTTGAGCCGCCGGACGATTACTATTTCCTGCCGCGATGGGCAGAACAGACCGAAGATCAGGAGGATGAAGAGTAATGGAAAGCACAAGCATTTACGCCGCTCTGGCCGCTGTGCAGAGCGAACTCAAGGCCCCGAAAGGGCAGATGAACACCTTCGGCGGGTACAGATATCGTTCCTGTGAGGACATTTTGGAAGCAGTGAAGCCTATTCTCAAGGCTCATGACCTGCTGCTTACGCTCTCCGATGAACCGAAGGTTCTTGAGGGGTGGCACTACATCGAAGCCACTGCAAAATTGGAATCTCTGGATGGTGGCTGCATTTCCGTGAAGGCATACGCAAGAGAGCCGGAGCAAAAAACCAAGATGGACGCTGCACAGGTGACGGGAACATCCAGCAGCTACGCCCGCAAGTATGCCCTGAACGGCCTGTTCTGCATCGACGATACCAAGGATGCCGACACGGACGAGTATCATGCGGCAGAAGGTCGAAACCCCGCAGGTGTGAACAAGCCGCAGAAGCAGCCTGCTCCGAAGCGTGAAGCTCCTGCTCCGAAGCGTAATGCTCCTGCCCCGAAATCGCAGCCTGTACAGGAACAGCCCTTTATCTGCGCCTGCTGCGGCAAACCACTTCAGCCGGTGACCTATAAGGGCCGCACCGTGGAACCGGCAGAGACCGCCGCCAGCACCAAGAAGAAGTTTGGGCGCATCCTGTGCTGGACGTGTGCCCAGAAGCAGCCGAAGGAGGGCTGATCTATGCTGAACACGATTGCAATTATGGGCCGCCTGACCCACACCCCAGAACTCCGCACCACCACAAGCGGCAAGGAGGTCTGCTCCTTTGACATCGCTTGCGAACGCAGCTACTCTGCAAACGGGCAGCGTGAGACGGATTTTATCCCCTGTGTGGCGTGGGGCAAGACGGCGCAGTTCATCTCCCAGTATTTCGACAAGGGCAGCATGATCGCCGTCAATGGCAGCTTGCAGACCCGGAAATATCAGGACAAGCAGGGCAACAACCGCACTGCCTATGAGATTCAGGTGCGTGAGGTCAGCTTTTGCGGCTCGAAAGCCCCTGACAGCACGTCTACGCGGGGTTTTGATGAACAGACGGAAAGTTATGTCAGCGAAGCTATAAACGCTCAGAGCGCCCAGCAGGCGGCTGAGACCGGCACGGACGATTTTGCCGTTATCAACGACGATGAAGATTTGCCGTTCTGAGCGGCAGAAATGAGGGAGAGAAAAATGCAAGCAAAAAGAAATATTATGCCGGAAGAGGTGCGAAATGCAAAGCTTCTTCTCAGCAAGGGCCTGTCCGATGCAGAAGTCGCATCCATTATCGGTCGTTCCGTGTCGGCAGTTGTCAATATCCGCAACGGTGCATACAACTTCATGCTTGAGGATGTACCGAATGATACCCCGGATGATAGCCGGGTTTACATCCTGCTGAAATCTATCGACAGCCGCCTGTACCAGCAGAACGAGGACATGAAGAAGGCCATTGACCAGCTGGTGGGCCTGAACAGTGCCCTTGTTGAGCTTCAGAACGAGATCAAGGTGTGCAGTTCCTGCATGACGGCAATGCTGGATGCCCTGAACGACCTCAAGAGCTATAACAGCCCGCAGGCTGAACCGGAAGCCACCCCTACGAAGTATCTGGGCAAGGATTTTGCTAACTGGGGAGAGGTTATTCGCCGTGTTGAGGTCTACGGTGACAAGTTCATTGCGGACAACCTGCGCGGAACAAAGGCCAGTCTGGACGGCGTTACGCTGTATCTGGCCTGCACCCCCAGCACGAAGAAGTTCCTCAAAAGCAGCGCTGTTGCAATCCCCCGCATCAAACAGCAGTGCCGGAACGTTATCGGCTACGGCGTAGAGGTTAAGATCATCGACCTGTAAAAACCAAAGAAAACCAAATGGTTTTTACGAAAAGCGTTTGGTTTTCAAAAACGGGAAGGAGGTGGTTAGTTGTGGACGATATCGAAATGGCTCGCCCAAAAGGCTTGTTGATACCCTTTGACAAGTTCGTAATCTTGGACATCCTGCCACCTGAGCAATACAAAAACGTGCTCACAAAAATGCGGCAGTATGTGGAGCACGGCAAAGAGCCGGAAGGGCTTGAGCCTATCGAACAGGTGGCCTTTGAATCCCTGCGCTCATTTATGGACGAAAACATAAAGACGTATCAACGTTCTATTCTTGCGCACCGAGAAGCAGGTCGAAAGGGCGGCAGACCAAAGAAAACCGACGAAAACCAAAAGGTTTTTGACGATAACCAAACGGAACCAATTGGTTTTTTTGAGAAACCAAACGAAACCAAAAGGCCCCTAAAGTACAAAGTACAAAGTACAACAGATACTAAAGTATCTGATAGTAGTAGCGCTGAAGCGCTGCCCCCTACCCCCAAAAGCAGGTTTTCACCGCCGGATGTTGAAACGGTGAAAAGTTACTTTGCGGAGAAAGGTGGCACAGAAGCGCAGGCTATTCGGTTCCATGCCTATTACGAGTCCAACGGCTGGAAGGTGGGCCGGAATCCCATGAAGAACTGGAAGGCTGCAGCATCCGGGTGGATATCCCGTGATAGGGATGAAGCAAAAAAGGCGAATGCCCCGCGCAACCGGGCGTTCATTGCAAGCCGCCCGGCAGAGGAAGCCGAAAATGCAAAGAATTTTCTGGCAGACGCAGCCCGGCGAAGGCCATTAAAAAAGCAATAGCCGGTACACACGCGCTCAGACCGGCATACGCGGCCCTCTGAGCATGGTTTTAGGGTAAACCGGCAAAGTTATACCACAAAACGCAAAACGCCGTTCAGGGCCGTTTCTCGTGCTCTGAACGAATTGAGGTAAAAAGCACTATGAACCTGTATGAGATCAACTCGCAGATTTTGGACTGCATCGATCCGGAGACCGGCGAGGTTATGGACATCGACCGGCTAGAAAAGCTGAACATGGCAAAGGCAGAGAAGGTGGACAACATCGCCTGCTGGGTAAAGAATCTCGAAGCCGATGTTGCGGCCTTTGAAGCGCAGGAAAAGGCTTTTGCTGACCGCAAGGCAGCCGCAAAGCGCAAGATCGACAGTCTCAAGCACTATCTGACCGATGCTCTGGGTGGGCAGAACTTCAGCAGCGACCGGTGCGCGGTGAGCTTTCGCCGCAGTAAGGCCGTCTGCGTGCTGGATGAAGCTGCCGTCCCTTCCGAGTACATGACCGAGATGACCACCCGCACACCCAACAAGACGGCTATTGCGGCCCTGCTCAAGACCGGCACGGCAGTGCCCGGCTGTGAACTGGTGGAACGTGTAAACCCGTCTGTGAAGTGAGGGAGGGAGAACGATGGGAGATGAACACGCAAAATGACATACAAGGAGTTTTTGGAGCGCAAAATCGACATTGCGCCCCTGTCCGGTATCGAGATTGACCCCGCCGAGGTCAGCCCGGCGCTGAAAGATCACCAGCGCGTGAGCGTCCTGTGGGCGCTGCGCGGGGGCCGCCGTGGCATTTTCGCCCGCTTCGGTCTTGGAAAGACCATCATGCAGCTCGAATGGTGCAGACTGCTCCAGAAGCACGAGGGCGGCCAGACGCTCATTGTGATGCCGCTGAACGTCCTGCCGGAGTTCAAGGCCGACGCTGTGAACCTGCTGGGCATTGACGAGCCGCCCTATTGCCGCACGATGGCCGAAGTGGAGGCCAGCACAGCCCCCATCGTCCTGACCAACTACGAGCGCGTCAGAGACGGCGACATTGACCCGCATCATTTCACAGCGGTCAGTTTGGACGAGGCCGCCACACTGCGCAGCTTCGGCAGCAAGACCTATCAGAGCTTCATGCAGAAGTTCAAGGGCATCAAGTATAAGCTGACCAACACCGCGACACCCAGCCCGAACCGCTACAAAGAGCTGATTCACTATGCCGGGTTTCTCGAAATTATGGACACCGGCCAGAGCTTGACCCGCTTTTTCAAGAGGGACAGCACCAAAGCGAACAACCTGACCCTTTATCCGGGTCGCGAGCGGGAGTTCTGGATTTGGTGCGCCAGCTGGGGGCTTTTCCTTCAGAAGCCGTCCGACCTCGGATTCTCGGATGATGGTTACGCCCTGCCGCCGCTGGACATCCGGTATCACAAGCTGAACAGCCTTGACCGGCCCGCTGAATTTGAAGCCGACGGCCAGATGAAGCTCGGCCATGATGCCGCGATGGGCTTGCAGGATGCAGCCAAAGAGAAGCGGGACAGCATCGACATCCGCGCCGCTGAGGTGGCCCGCATTATCGCTGAGGCCCCGGTGGATGAACATTTCGTTGTCTGGCATGACTTGGAGGACGAGCGCAAAGCCTTGAAGAAAGCTATTCCTGAAATGGTCGACATCTACGGCAGCATGGATCTCGAAACCCGCGAGCAGCGCGTCATGGACTTCGCACAGGGCAAGACCCGCATCTTCGGCACAAAGAAAAGCCTGTCCGGCTCTGGTTGCAACTTCCAGCGGTTCTGCCACCGGGCAATCTTCATGGGTATTGACTATGAGTTCAACGACTTCATTCAAGCCATTCACCGCATTTACCGCTTCCTCCAGAAGTCACCGTGCGTGATTGACATCCTGTACATGGACACCGAAACGGAGGTGCTGCTGGCCCTCCAGCGGAAGTGGAAGCAGTACGATGAACTCAGCGAGCAGATGGAAGAAATTATCAAAGAATACGGCCTCGGCAGCCTTGCACTGGAGGTCTTAAAGAGAACGATAGGATGTGAGCGCGTGGAAGTAAAAGGCAGCAACTACATCGCAATCAATAACGATTGCGTGGAAGAGGTCAAGAGCTGGCCGACGGACAGCATCGACCTGTATGTGACCTCTATTCCGTTCGGTAACCACTATGAGTACAGCCCCAGCTACAATGACTTCGGGCACAACCCGAACGATGATGAGTTCTTCAAGCAGATGGACTTTCTCACCCCTGAGCTGCTGCGGACTCTGAAGCCGGGCCGCGTGGCTGCGATTCATGTCAAAGATCGCGTGGAGTTCGCCAATGTCACAGGGCTGGCCGCGCCTACAATTGAGCCGTTCCATGCTGACTGCATTGCCCATTTCCGCAAACATGGCTTTGCGTACTTTGGGATGATTACAGTAGTCACGGATGTTGTCCGGGAGAACAACCAGACCTATCGTCTCGGATGGACGGAACAGTGCAAGGACGGTACAAAGATGGGTGTCGGATGCCCTGAGTACATCTTGCTGTTCCGCAAGCTGCCTACTGACCGCAGCCGCGGCTATGCTGATACCCCCGTGAAGAAGTCCAAAGAGGAATACACCCGCGCCCAGTGGCAAATCGACGCTCATGCGTTTTGGCGTTCCAGCGGTGACAGGCCTTTTGCTAGGGAGGAGCTTGAGAAGATTCCAACCTCCAAACTCCAGAGCGTCTACCGGAAGTTCAGCCGCGACAGTGTCTACGACTACGGCGAGCACGTCAAACTCGCAGAAAGCCTCGACAAAGACGGACGGCTGCCGAGCACTTTCATGGTCGTTGCGCCCGGCTCATGGGATATGACGGTCTGGGACGACATTGTGCGGATGAAAACGCTCAACACCTCCCAGAGCCAGCGGCGGCAAAACCTCCACGTCTGCCCGCTTCAGATCGACATCGTGCAGCGCCTGATTGAGCGGTACAGCAATGAGGGCGAACTTGTTGCTGACCCCTTTGCAGGGCTTTTCACGGTGCCGTATGCAGAAGGCGGCCATTGATACGGCATATCTGCTGAATGCTGACACGGCATCCATCCGCCGCAGCAAGTGCATCATCCTGTGTTATGTTGAGGGTAAGACCCGTGAGCAGGCCGCCGCTGAGGTGGGCTTTGCACAGGCACACACGGCATCCAGAGCCATCACAGTAGGGTTTGAAGCCCTTGCAGAGATCTGGGAAGCAACACCTTTTTGCGATTTTGACGAAAGTGCATAAAAAACGCGTGATTTTTTGTACAGCTTCGGGTATGTACGCGGTATGTACGCGGTATGTACAGAAACCGTGCGAAAGTGATTGAATAGTACCATCGGCAATGCCGGAAAGGCAAACCGATACACGCAGTCTCCGAAACGAACCTCCATGATAATTTTCCTCCTTTTGGCTTTGCATGCATTTTTCTCTCTTCCGTTTCGCGGACTGCTTCTATGCGATACACTGAAACAAAGGCAGCCTGCCGCTCATGAGAGACAGGAGGCGGTTCGATTCCGCCGTATCGCACCGTATGGCGCATGGACCAGACAACCCGAAAGGCCGCACGTGCAACCTCCCGTGCCAAGAAAAGGCCTTAGAATCCTTGCCAAGGTGTAGCTTTCCTGACAGGATGTGCGCCAACCAACAGCCCCGGCGGAGAACCGGAGCTGTTTTTATATGGCCGCCTGAGCGCAGTTTGGAGCGCGGCGCGTGTGTGTAGACACGGCTGGTTCGATTCCAAGGGCGGCTTTTTACTCTGGTAGCTCAATTGGCAGAGCGATGGTCTCCAAAACCGTAGGTTGCAGGTTCAAGGCCTGCCCAGAGCGCCATGCAATGTACAGTCGGGGGACGGCTGTGCAAAGCATAGCGGGGCATCTGGCCGCGAAAGTTCCAGATGCAGCGGCACCCGCCCGTTTTACGCCTGTCCGTCAAACTGAATGCATGGGTGCTGCTTATATGCCGTCATAGCTCAATTGGCAGAGCGCCGCCCATTTAAGGCGGGACAACGTTGGTGACACCACGGGAACATCACTGCACAGCCAACCACTGCGCACATCCATTCCATGGGTGCTGGTTCAAATCCAGCTGGCGGCACATTCGATATTTTGACCGTTCGGATTTCCGGACGGCTTTTTATTTGGAGAAAAAAGATGATTCAGAAAGAACTGCTGAAAATGCCGGTCTCAGATCTGGTGCCGTATGAGAACAACCCGCGCGTGATCTCCCCTGCAGCTGTAGACGCTTGCGCTGAGAGCATCAAGCAGTGCAGCGCACTTGATCCCATCGAGGTTGACGAAAACAACGTCATTCTCAGCGGTCACACCCGCCGCCTTGCGTTGATGCAGCTCAATGTGGACATGGCCGACGTGGTGCGCTACACCGGCCTGACGGAAGAGCAGAAACAGAAATACCGCCTGCTGGCGAACAAGACCGGCGAAATGACCGGCTGGGATTTCTCCAAGCTGGAACGGGAGCTGCTTGAAGTCGATTTTGGCGACTTCGACTTTGATTTTGACATTCCGCAGGACGATGATGCCGGCGTATCCTACATTGACAGCCTTATGGAGGACGGTTTCACAAAGGCTTCGGAAAAGAAAGAATTTTCCGTGACCTTCACGTTCCCCGTTGAGTGCGAGGAAGAAATCAAGGGATACATCAGCGAGAACACGAAGGAGCCGCTTGAAAAAGCCATCTTGAACTGTATTCGCGGCGTTATGGAGGATGAAGATGCCTAACTGCGGGTCGCAATGCTGGTTGTGCGATATGCCTATCCGTTTCGACACCTACAAGGGATGCACGCACGGCTGCAAATACTGCTTTGTGCAGCGGAACGGAAAGTATGACATCAGCAAGGTGCAGAAAGGTGAAGGCGTGAAAGCCCTCATGAGCTGGATTCAGGGAAAGCGAACGTCTGAGACCAACTGGTGTGACTGGAATATTCCGTTGCACTGGGGGGGGCGTGAGCGACCCTTTCCAGCCTTGTGAGCGCTATTACCGCATGAGCTACAACGCTCTGCGCGTCTTTGCTGAAACCAAATACCCCTTTGTTGTTTCGACAAAGGGAAGGATCATCGCAGAGCCTGAATATCTCGAACTGCTGAAGAAGTGCAACTGCGTTGTGCAGATCAGCATGGTGTGCAGCAGCTATGACAAGCTCGAAGAAGGCGCACCATCGTTTGAAGAACGTCTGGAAATTGCGAGAAAGGTTGCTCCGAGTGTGAAGCGCCTGATCGTCAGGATTCAGCCGTACATGCATGAGGTATACGGAGAAGTTTACGAAAACCTTGAAAAGTTCAAGGCAGCTGGTGCCTACGGCGTTATTGTCGAGGGCATGAAGTTTGCAAGCAAAAGACCGGGCCTTGTTAAGGTTGCGGGAGACTATACCTATCCGAAAGCCCTGATCGAGGGCGATATTCTTAAGCTGAAGCAGAGGGCGCATGAACTTGGCCTTGCTCTTTACAGCGGAGAAAACAGAACAAGAGAACTGGGAGACAGCCTTTGTTGCTGCGGTGTCTCTGACCTTCCCGGATTCAAGGTGAATGAGTATAACCTGAACCACCTGCTTCATGGTGGGAAGCCCGCAAAGACCCCTCAGATGCAGAAAACTGGTACAGCGATGTGCTTTCAGTCGCTGTACCAGAACACAGCCAATTCCAGAAGGCTCAGAGGGGAAAGCTTTGAAAGCGAAATGCTCAACGTCTACAAAACGAAGCGTGACTATGTGAACGAGACCTTTGGTCTGAAATGAGGTGATCTGCGATTGGCCGCAAAGGTAAGTATGAGCAGTGGTTAGAGCCGGAAGGGTTGACGCTGCTTCGTGGATGGGCTAGAGACGGCCTGACGCAGGAACAAATAGCTCAGAACATTGGAATACACCGCGATACCCTGAATGAATGGAAAAGCCGATTTCCCGACATTTCCGACGCTTTAAAAGTAGGGCGGGAAAACGCTGATTACATTGTGGAAAATGAGCTGTTCGAGAGCTGCAAGACCCGCACCGTAACCGTAAAAAAGCCCATCAAGCTGAAAAAGGTCATGGTGGATGGAAAAAAGCGGCTTGAAGAAGAACGCATTGAGTATGCAGAGGAACAGGTCGTTGTGCCTGCAAACGTCACGGCCCAGATTTTTTATTTGAAAAACCGGAAGCCAGACAAGTGGAAGGACAAACCGCAGGAGAACACGACCGAAGCCCAGAATAACGACATGCAGACGCTTGCAGATCTGCTGCAGCGGCCCGTGCCTGACCGTGACATCAAGGACTTTGAGACATGAACATACCTGCACCTTTTTCACAAAACCAGATGCGTTTCTTCTGGAACTGTTTCGACCACTGGTTCAATGTGGCTGAGGGCGGCAAACGCGGCGGTAAGAACGTGCTTATCACTATGGCCTACTGCACTATTCTGGAAAAGCATCCCAGCAGAATACACCTCATTGCGGGCGTATCAACTGCAACGGCCCGGCTGAACATTCTGGACTGTGACGGCTTCGGCCTGAAAAACTATTTTGAGGGCCGCTGCCGTGAGGGCACCTACCAGAACCGCGACTGTCTGTACATCCAGACTGCCACCGGCGAAAAGGTGGTGCTGGTGTCTGGTGGTGGCAAATCCGGTGACGAAAAGCTTATCAAGGGCAACACCTACGGTACCGCATACATCACCGAGGTGAACGAGTGCAGCGAAGCATTGGGCAGCGAAGAAAAACTCCTCTGTTTATTCGAGCTTGAACATGGAGCCAAAACCTGTTACAATGCAGTCAATCGCAAATGTTAAGGCGTTCAGCTGTGACACACTGGATGCCGCCGGGCAGCAACAGCTGAAAAACGCCCACAAGCGCCTTCTCATGGTCGCTTCAAAGCAGCCGGAAAATGTTGAAGTGGGCAGGGTGTTCGACATCAAGATGAAGCCGCTGACGAAGGATATCATCGGCTTGCCGGATGGTCATTCTGTTCAGCTACCAAACCCGGATGTACCCTATATTGCGATTCATACCCATCCTGCATGCGGTAGCTTTTCAAATGGTGATCTGCGGCAATTTACGCGAAACGCAAATTTGAAGCTGCTTACTGCTCTTGGACATGATGGGCATATTTACGCAATCGAAAAGACTTCGACTTTTCAAGAAAGCTCCGCGAAACAGGCCATTCGGCAAATGGATTGCGCAATTGATGAATTGCTCAAGTCCACGCTGACGGATGAACAGGTTCTTGAAAAGGCAGAAGGGGTTATTTCGGACTGCATAAAGGAGTTGCAGAAAAATGGTGCCAAATTCTACGAATAAACCTTCTTATACAGAACAGGAAGTCAGGGAAATGCAGCGGGTTCTTCTGGAAACTCCTGTAGATCCGGCATATGATGATATTTGCAACTCATTTTACGATGGGTGGGACAGAACTGTACACCGTCAGATGTATGCTCGTGACTGCTACAGTATTTTGAAAGAACTTGGCAAGCTCCCGCCCGGCACCGAATAACCTTAACCACCATCCACCCGGACGGTGGTTTTCTTTTACCCATTTTTCAGGAGGTACACTATGGTTACTACGGTTCTTGTTGTTTTGATGATCCTTGCGCTGCTGGAGATCGTTCTGCTGAACGGTGCCCGGCTGTTTTTCATGATCGTATCTGCAATTCAGACAGCGCAGGACGATAAATACACGCCACACCCGCACCCCAAAAAGTAAGCTTTCATTCACGGAAATCCCCCATTTTAACCACTATGTGCCCAGAAAAAGGCTTCATAGTGGTTTTTTCATGCCGTTTTAGCTCATGTTGGCAGAGCACCGGACTTTTAATCCGGGGGGGGGCGGGTTCAACTCCCGCAAGCGGCACCACAGCGGAAGGCGGCGCGTACCCCGTCTTGTCCCGTGCGGAATGAGAACCGCGATACAAAACAGCAGGGACTTATCCACCCAACAGACAAAAGAAAGGAGCACATCGCAAGTGAAACGCGAAGATGTGAGCAAGATCATTCCGGGTATCACCTCGGACCAGCTGGACAGCATCATGAACCTGCACGGCGCGGATATCACGGCCAAGGTGAACGAGATCACCACCCTCAAGGCCGAGAAAACCACCCTGACCGAACAGCTGTCCACTGCAAACAGCAAACTGGAAGGCTACGACCCGGAGTGGAAGGCCAAGGCCGAGCAGGCCAAGACCGATGCTGCGGCTCAGGTCGCTGCCCTTGAAAAGGGTTATGCGCTGGAACGCAAGGCTTCCGGCCTGAAGTTTTCCAGCGAGAGCGCCCGCAAGGCATTTTTGGCAGATGCCAAGGCCCAGAATTTTGCTATGAAGGACGGCGAGATCATGGGCTTTGATGATTATGTCAAGGCTTTCAAAGAGAGTGACCCCAGTGCTATCCTGCCGGACGGCGGCATGGCACGTTTTTCCGCATCGGCGACCGGCGCACCCGGCCAGCCTGCAAACGCACATGAGGCCGCAAACGCTGCATTCCGCGCAGCGTTCGGCCAGAAAGGTTGATTATTATGGCTATTGATGCAATCGCTCGCAATAAGGCTGAGGCCCTGATCCGGGAGCAGCTGGTGAACACCATCCAGCAGGACGTGCCCAAGAGCTCCACCGTCATGCAGCTGGGCACCCGCCTTGCCAATATGACCTCTAACCAGACCAAGATCCCCGTGCTGTCCATGCTGCCGCTGGCTTACTGGGTCAACGGTGACACCGGCATGAAAAAGACCAGCAAGCAGGAATGGGACAACGTGTACATGACCGCTGCAGAGCTGGCTGTCATTGTGCCTGTGCCTGAAGCTGTGCTGGCAGACTCCAGCTTTGACATCATGGGCGAGGTACAGCCCCGCGTCCGGGAAGCCATGGGCGCAAAGATCGACAACGCCATCCTGTTCGGCGGCGAGCGCCCCACCGAGTGGACGACCGATGTTCTGACCCTTGCGGCCAAGAACAAAGTCACCGGCCCCATCGACTATGCAAAGCTGCTGGGCAAGGACGGTCTGTTCTCCAAGGTGGAGGCTGGCGGCTTCGGCGTGGATGCCGTGGTGGGCGACCTGACCGCCAAGGCAGAACTGCGCGGCCTTGTGGATACCACGGGCCGTCCCCTGTTCCGTTCCGATATGCAGGGTGCCACCACCTACGCGCTGGACGGCGCACCGATGTACTTCCCGGAGAACGGCGGCTTTGATGCTTCCAAGGCACAGCTGATCGCAGGCAACTTCAAGAAGCTGGTGTACTCCATCCGTCAGGATGTCACCGTGAAGCTGCTGGATCAGGGCGTTATTCAGGATCCTTCCACCAAGGAGATCGTTTACAACCTCGCCCAGCAGGATATGGTGGCCCTGCGTGTGGTCATGCGCATGGGCTGGGCACTGCCGAACCCTGCCACCCGCATGAACGCCGACCGCTCCAAAGTCCCGTTTGCATTCCTGACCGCCGCTGCCGTCGCAGCATAAGGAGGCCCCATGCTCTACTGCACCTATGACCAGTATGCGGCTGCAGGCGGCACGGTGCCGGAAGCGGCCTTCGGCGTGCTGTGCAGTCGGGCTTCCCGCATGATCGATGCCGCCACCTTTTGCCGGGCAGAGAGCCACGCCGCTGGGTGCGAGGCCTGCCGGGAAGCGCTGGCAGATGCCTGCGCCCAGATCGTCGGCCTGCTGGCCGCTGCGTCTGCGGCGGGCGCTGTGCCGGGTGCTGCAAGCGTCTCAAACGACGGCTACAGCGTCACCTTTGGCAGCAATGCCAGTGTGACCGCCGCCACCCGGCAGGAAGCCTATGAAATCATCCGCACGGCCCTCGGTGCTGACCCGCACGGCCTGCTGTACAGGGGGATTCTGTGATGCAGACAGCTGTTACTGTTGTGAACCTCATCCACGACACTGCCACCGAGACGGACAGGCCGGTGTGCTGGGTGTTCCCGGGGTGCAGCTGGCGAGAATGCCGCTCCACCTCCGGCTCCGGCACCGCCAAGGACCCGGAGCGCACCACCCACATCCGCATCCCGGCCAGCGTGTGCACGGCGGGCTATCTGCCCTACGCCCAGTGGGCGGCGCTGTCTGCAGCGGAAAAGGCCAAGCACTGGACCCTGAAACGCGGCTGGAAGCTGGTGCAGGGCTCGGTGTCTGCCTTGACCGAAGCCGAGTATGCCAAACTCGAAAAAACGCACCTGTGCTGCACGGCGGCGGCTGTCTCCGATAACCGGGAGCCGCTGCTGCCCCACTGGCACGTGGAAGGGAGCTGACACCATGAGCGAGATTATCCCCTTTGGCCCCGCTGCGCCGTCAACGAAGCCAGTTTTTGAGCCGCCTGATGGTTGGAAATACCGGACAGACGGCGTGCAGATGGAGCTGAAATGGCGGCCGGATTTTGGAGCCGAAAAGACTGCCGCCCTGCAAAAGGCACAATATGCCCTTGCACAGGAAGCTGCCAAGCTGATTGACAGCTATGTGCCGTTCGATACCGGCACGCTGAAGAACAGCGTCAATCAGGCATCCAACTTTAAGGAAGGTCTGCTGGTGTACAATACACCCTATGCCCGCAGGCAGTATTACCTGCACGAACAGGGCACTTGCCTGCATGGCGAGACCGGCCTGCGCGGCTCCTACTGGGGTCAGCGGGCACTGGCAGATATCGGTGAGCATCTTGCACTCTACGGCGCAAGGGCCGTCACCACATTCTGGGGAGGGATGGGTCACTTATGAGCGAAACCGTAAAGCCCACCATTGCCGCCCTGCGGGCATGGCTCAAGACCTGCCCGCTGATTGCCGACGAGCAGGAAGCCACCGGTGCAGCATTCCGCATTGCGGGGCTGGAAGAAGAATCCACCGCCTTTTCCATCGAGGACAGCCCCGGTGATCCCATCATCACCGAGTACATCTCCGGCTGGGAAATGGCGAAGAATTACCTCTTTCTGTCTCGCGGTGAGTACAGCGAGATGGATTCCGTTAACATTCAGAACAGCGGCTTTTTCGAGCAGCTCACCGAGTGGGTCATGCGGCAGGATGCCCGGCACAACCTGCCCGACCTCTCGGCCTGCGGCGGGAATAAAACCCCCACCGGCATTGCCGTGACGAACAGCGGCTACATCGTCACAAACAGCGCGGGCAGCTGTAAGATGCAGCTGCAGATGCGCCTGACCTACTACATGCCAAAATGAAAGGAGTTTTGATATGACTGTATCCGAAGCCATTACCAAGTCCGGCATCACGCCCAGCGCGTCGTATACCGGCATTGAGACGGCGAACGATTTTGTGCTGGCGTTCCAGATCGAGAGCACCCAGACCAAGGAAAGCCAGTGGATTGTCTGCGCCGACCATGTGAAGGAGCATTCCGGCTCTCTGAACGCCACCACCGAGGATGCCCAGTACATCCGCACCGGCAACGTCACCGAAAAGACCGGCACCCAGCGCACCCTTGCCGTCAACGGTGACCGCTGCGTGGGCGATGCTTTTCAGGATTTTGTGCTGAGCCACAAGATCGTGTACGGTACCGGCAGCGATATCATTGTGCCATACATCTACTTCAGCCTGCGCACCGGCAAGGGCGAGAAAGGCAGCGCTGCCATCATCGTCACCAGCGACGTGGGCGGTGCAGCCGGTTCCAAGGCCACCTTTGCCTGCGACGTGAAGGCCATCGGCACGCCGGACGAGTTTGACTACACCCCCGCCACCCAGTCCGCTGAGCCTGCCAAGGCCGTCAAGGGCTGATTTTTTTTCAAACACAGTCCCCGCTCCACACCGGAACGGGGATCTTTTATGCCGTGATTAGTTTTCTCCGGGGCAGAACCGGGGCACGGCTCAACTGAAAGGAGCCAGAACATGGTTATTTGTGGACAGGAATTTGAATTTTCCCTGATGAACGCCAACGACCTTGACCGCTTTGAGGATGCCAACGAGCGGATGCAGCGCAGGAGCGCCGAGGAGTCGGAGCAGTTCCGGCGCGGCGGCGTTCGTCTGGGCGACCATGCACGTGCACAGGCACGCATTGCCATGGACTGCATCGACGAGATCCTCGGTGCAGGCGCATCCGCCCGTCTGGGGCTTAACGAAAACTACATGGCCCCCATCTATGACGTGATCGAGGAACTGGGCAATGCCTTTGCCGCCGAGAAACAGCGCTATGCCGCAAAGCCTGCCCAGCTCATGAACCGGGAGCAGCGCCGCGCACAGGCCAAAAAGGGCAAGCACAATCCGCCTGTAAGCTATCCCGCACCGCCTGCCTCCCGGATGGTGGAGCGGGTGGATGCGCAGGTATCCGCAAAGCAGAAAACAGAGCGGCTGATCGATGCCCGGCAGGCTATGAATGCCCTGCGGGATGATCCTGATGCCATGCAGCAGCTGGCGGCATACGCACTGCAGATCGCCGCAGAGCGCCATGTCTGATCTGCTGCTGGACGAGTTGCCCACCCGGTGGCATGGATACGAGATCATCCCGGATTTCCGGCCCATGGTCTGGCTGGTCAACACCTATGTGCGCGGCCAGACAGGAGATGATCCCATCGGTTTTGCGGTCAGCGCCCTCTGGCGTTTTTACAAAGACCCACACTGTTTTCTGAACGACCCTCAGAAGATCATCGATGCCTACGGGTACATGATCGAGTTTTATAAGGCGGGCGAAAAAGCAGCCGAAAGCGCCGCAGCTGAAAGCAGTACCGCGCCCTCTTCCGGTCTTGCCTTCGACTACCAGTGTGATGCCGGTTACATCGTGGCGGCGTTCCAGCAGGCCTACGGCATCGACCTGACCCGCGAAAAGGTGCACTGGTTCCGCTTCCGGGCACTGTTCGCGGCCCTGCCGGAGGAGACCCTCATGGCTAAGATCATGGGCTGGCGCACCATGGACCTGTCCGAGTACGAGGGCAGTATGCGCGACCGCTACGCCGACCTGCAGGAGCGCTTTGCCCTGCCTGCTGAGCTGAGAGGGGGTGCAGCCCGTGTCGTGTCCGTCGAAGAGCATGACGCTGCGTTCCTCGCACGGTTCCGGCATTAGCCGCGCCCCGGTGCCCTGCCCCTATTGCGGCCGGGCGCTGCCGGTGTGGGCAGAAAATGCCGCATCCGCCCATGGCCTGTGGGTAAAATGCAAAAATCCCGCCTGTAAGCGGGAGGTAGAGATCAAGTTATAACAGCCTGTGCCCTTGTGCCCGCGCTCCGAATGAGAGGTGGACACAGTGGCAGATTTCAGCATCACCGGTGAAGTAAGGCTGAACAGCGACCCGGCAGAAAAAAGCACCAGTAAGTGGACGGTAGCCGCCGGGCAGATGATCGCGGACTTTGCAAAACAGGCATCATCCAAGCTGGCCGAGGTGGTCAAGAGCGGTGTGGACTACAACGCCACCATGGAAAGCTACCTGACCAACTTCAAGGTCATGCTGGGCAGCGAGGAGGCCGCCGCCACAAAGCTTTCCGAGATCCGCAAAATGGCGGCATCCACGCCTTTCTCGCTGGATGACCTGACCAGCGGCACCCAGACCCTTCTGCAGTTCGGCATTGCGGCAGACGACACCACCGGTGTGCTGCAGCGGCTGGGTGATATCTCGCTGGGCAACGCCGAGAAGCTGCAGACCCTGACCCGCGCCTACGGCAAGATGTCCAGCGCCCAGAAGGTCACGCTGGAAAACGTCAACATGATGATCGATGCGGGTTTCAACCCGCTGAACCAGATCTGCGACGCCACCGGCGAGAGCATGTCCGACCTGTACAAGCGCATTTCGGATGGCAAGGTCAGCTTCAGCGAGCTGGAAGCAGCTGTGGAAGCCGCCACCAGTCAGGGCGGGCAGTTCTACAACGGTATGCTGGAAGCCAGCCAGACCTTCAGCGGGCGCATGTCCACCCTGAAGGATAATGTCAGCGCCCTGACCGGTGAGCTGACCAGCGGCCTGTTTGCGGCTCTGGGTGATTTGGTTGTCAAGCTGAACGAGGTGGTGGTCTCCTTCCTCGACAGCGACGAAAAAATGGCGCAGCTCAAGGAGACCATCGGTATTGCAACGGCTGTTGTTGCCGCTGCCGGAACAGCGTTTCTGACCTACAAGGGCTATGTAGCCGCCGCGACTGCAATTGAAGTGGTTCACACTGCCGCAACCACGGCCATGACCGCTGCCCACAAAGCCGCCGAAGCCGGGGCAACCGGTCTTGCAGTCGCACAGGCAGGTTTGAACGCGGTTCTCAAGGCGAACCCCATCGGTCTGGTGGTGTCCTTGCTGGCGGCTCTGGCGGCGGGTCTAGTGACGGCCTATAAGACCAGCGAGACCTTCCGCAATGCCGTCAACTCCGCATTTGCGTCTGTGAAAAAGATCGCACAGAACGCCATCGGCACGGTGGTGGACTGGATCAATGAGCTGGTCGCCAAAATCAGAGGCGCGGCGGCTGCACTGGCAAACCTGAAAAACGGTGTTGGTGCGGCACAGGAAGCCTACAATGCCGCCTACAACGGCTACATGGACAACTATAACCGTGGCAAGCGGCATCAGGACGCACTGGCAGGCAAGGGCATCAGCAACAAGAGCTGGACTGAGCGCCAGAACGAAGCAAAGGCCGCAGCGGCCGAAAGCCAGAAAGCCGCCTCAACCATCTCCCAGTCCGCAGGCAAAGCCGCATCTGCAGTCAGCACCTCCGGCAAAAAGGCCAGCGCCAGCACCAAAGCCGTCACTGCGTCCGTAGTCAAGTCCATCTCCGACACGACCACTACCGTGAAAGACGGCATCACCCGCACGGTTGAGACGGTCAACGAGACCCTTTCCAACGGCAAACAGCAGCAGAAGCAGGTCATCACCGAGACTTCTCGGCAGATGGTGGATGGTGTGCTGAAGGATGTCAAGACCATCACAGAGGTTGCTGCGGACGGCACCAAGACCGTCAAGCAGACCATGGAGACCGTCCGCGAGACCGCCAAGACGGTCACCTCCACCTTCGAGACGCTGGCAGACGGGGTCAAGACCACCACCCAGACCGTCACCGAGACCCTGACCGACGGCACCGAGACCCAGAAGCAGGTCATCACCGAGGTCTACGACGACATTGTGGACGGTGCCCTCGTGACCATCGAGCGGGTCAAGACCATCGCGGCCGACGGCACCGTGCAGGTGGCCGAGCAGATCAAAAAATCCAGCGCGGACACTTTTGACGGCCTGTGGAAGGAGCTGCAGACCGAAGCAGACAGCGGCATGCTTGGCACCTTCGATGACCTGTACACCGCCGTCAAGAATCAGAACTGGCTTGGCATCGGCAAGTGGGTGGCAAGCACCATCTACGACGGTCTGACTGCCAACCAGAAGAAGCAGGTCAGTGATTTTGCCCTTGGCATCGTGACTAAGCTCAACAAAGCGCTGGGCGGTGCCCGCGATCAGCTGGTGCAGGGAGCTATCGACCTTGGCGGGCAGATCGTGAACGGCCTGACCGGCGGCTTCTCTGAGGTCTGGCAGCAGGCACAGGGCCTTGGTTCCACCCTCGTGTCGGTCTTTCAGGGCCTGCAGGGGCCGCTGAGCAATGCGGCCCTTGCCATCAGTCAGGGCCTGAGCGGCGGTCTGCTGTCCAGCTTCCCCACCATTTTTGCGGGCGTGGCCACCATGGTAGGCACTATCGGCGCAGCGTTTGAGGGAATGCTGACCGCCATTTCTGCCGCGCTGAGCGCGACTGTTTTCGGCATCCCGATGGGCCTGATCGTGGCAGCGGCAGCGGTCGCGCTGGGCGTTGCCATTGCGGCCATCGTGGGCAGCATGGGCGGCTCCAAAAAGAACGTAAGCCACGGCGGCGGTTCCTCTGGCGGCGGTTCGTCCGGCTCCGGCGGCATGGGCAGCGTGGACATCACCACCGGCACCGGTAGTCTGGAAGATGCCATCAACGCCAACACCAAGGCGCTGGAAAAGACCAACTCTGCCCTTGCCGATATGATCCGGCAGGCGGGGGCGCTGGTGCTTTCCGACAACATGCGTCTGGGCAGCACCGTGGCTGCATCCGGCACAGCACAGGTGGTGTCCGCCGCCCGCAGCTACCACCGCGAGGGCGATACCACCATCAATCAGTACATCCAGAGCAAGGCTCAGACCGCCGCCGACCTTGCCCGCGAGACCCGCTGGGAAGCCGACAAGGCCAAGGCCCGCAAACGATGAAAGGAGGACACTGTGCTATTTAAGGACCATCTCAAAATCGTGACTGATGCCGGTGCCGTCCTGCATCTGGGCTGGGACTACGATGCCCCTTACGTTCTCGACCCGCTGAACGGGGTGGATGTGGACCTGCAGACCGCGCAGGGTGTCAATCAGATTGGCGACACCGTGGAGGGTCAGAGCGTCTCCGGCGTGTCCCGCACCCTCGATGTGGTGTTCTGGGGCGCGTATGCGCTGGACAATGCCCGGGCGTTCAGCAAAAAGCTGCCCTACTTCACCAAGGGCACCCTGTACTTTGGCGACCACTATTTCACCCGGTTCGTGCTGCAGAAAACGCCCTACTTTTCCAGCTACACGCCGCAGCCGCGCTGTTCGCTCATGCTCTACAGCGAAAAGCCCTTCTGGTACGACCTCAATGCCGTCAGCAGCGTGCTGGGCGGGTACGAAAAGGCGTTCCGCTTTCCTGTCTGCTACGACAGCCACATCTACGGCATCAAACGGGACGGCACGGCGGCAGTGCTGCGCAACGAGGGCAGCCTGCCGGTGCCCTTCACGGCCACCCTGCGGTGCGACATGCCGGTGACGCATCCCAAGGTGGTGGATCTGCAGACCGGGGCCTTCATCGGCTTTGACCTGACCCTGCAGCCGGACGAGACGCTGGAAATCTACCGCAGCACCTCTGACCGGCTGGCCTGCACCCTGACCCGGGCAGGCGTGACCGAGAACATCTTTGCAAAGCTGGACGAGGACAGCACCCTCACCGAGCTGCAGCCCGGCGATAACGTGCTGAGTATGCAGGCTGAGTCCGGCTCCGGCTACCTGCAGGCATCCGTGAGCTTTTACCCGATGGAGGCGGGCATCCTGCCCGAACCGCTATGAGAATAGACGTTTTGGACGCAGACACCCTTGCCCGCGTGGGCTGGGTGGACGTGTGGGTGTCCCTCTATTGGGACAGTCCCTATTACTCCGAGGGCAGCTTTACCCTTGAGGTGCGCCCCACCACCGAGAACCTGCAGCTTTTGCAGGAGGGCCGCTGGCTGGTGCGCAGCGACGAGAACCCCCGCATCCCCATGCGCATCTGCGCCCGCGCCAACCAGAACGAGGACGCGAACCTTGTGGTGTCCGGCTACCCGGCAACATGGCTGCTGACAAAGCGCGTCTCTGCTGTGACGGTGAAGAACCAGAACGCGGAATCCGCCATGCGCAGCCTTGTGAGCGCCGCAAAGCCATGGCCCCGCCTTGCGCTGGGCACCGAGTACGGCTTTGACACCACCTTTGAAAAGCAGACCTCCGGCGGTACGGTGTTCGACTACTGCAAGACCATCGGGCAGGCCTGTGATCTGGGGTTCCGCATCGTGCTGGACGGCAAGGGCAGCAAGAAAAAGCTACTCTTCGAGTGTTTCCGGCCCACCTTCGACCCGAACCGCAGATACAGCCCCCAGTGGGGCAATCTGCTGAATTCCGGGTGGAGCTTTTCCGATACCGATTACGCCAACGTGGCCCTTGTGCAGGGCGCTGGCGAAGGTAACGAGCGCGCCACCGTCTGGGTGGGCGATGTAAACGCCACTGGCTCCGACCGGCGGGAAATGTACATCGATGCCCGGGACATCAAGCCGGAAGAGGACAAAAACGAGACCAGCACCAGCCAGAGCTATCTGGCAAAGCTGGCTGACCGGGGCGGCGAAAAGCTTCTGGCCCAGCTGCGCACCGGAAGCATCGAGTTTGACGTGGACGATGATACCCTGCAGGTGGGCGACGTATTGAGCGCCAGCCTGCCCCAGCTGGGCTACACTGCCATGGTGCGCGTGGCCGACATCATCACCCAGAGCGAGGACAGCGGCACTACCCGCACCATCCGGCTGGGTACGCCCAGCTGGCACAAGACTTAGGAGGACTTTATGGCTGATATCATTACTTACCCCGAAAACGGCATTACCTACGATGCCGACGACGCTTCGGGTTACCTCGCCACCCGCCTGAGCGGCGTATACAGCGCTGAGGAGGATTTTGCTGTCACAGCACAGGGCGGCCTGAGCGTGCAGGTGAGCGCCGGTCAGGCATGGGTGCGCCCGGCACGGTTCAAGGGCCGCAGCATCATCATGGAGCAGCCCACCACCGTGGTGCTCACCGAAGCGGACCCTGTACGCAGCCGCATTGACCGTGTGGTTCTGCGCTACGATGCCGCCGCCAAAAAGACCCGCCTGCAGGTGCTGGAAGGTGTCCCGAATTCTGCCGGGCCTGCTGCCCCGGCCATCACCCGCACCGAGCTGATCTACGACCTCTGCCTTGCCGAGATCAAGCGCCCTGCAGGCTCCACCGCCGTTACCGCCGCCGACATCTACGACACGCGCGCAGATGAGACCGTCTGCGGTGTGATGCGGGACGGTGTGCAGGGCATCCCCACCGGCACGCTGGTGCAGCAGTGGAAGGCCGTGATCGAATCCATGAGGGGTGGCAGCTTTTATACCCGTGCCGAGGTGGATGCGCTGTTGAAAAGCTTGAAAAGCGTGGATCCTTTTCCCGTGGGCAGCATCTACCAGAGCACCGCCCGTACAAGCCCTGCCGCACTGTTCGGCGGTACATGGCAGGAGATTGCGCAGAACCGGGTACTGATGGGTGCTGGCAGCGGCCACGCAGCGGGCACCACCGTGGAGGCCGGACTGCCGAACATCACAGGCTCTTTTG
>ERZ779974.358-NODE-358-length-23008-cov-2.09071_pt1 | contig 23008 bp, 15 predicted proteins | sample MGYA00511026_ERZ779974 | MGnify/ENA primary metagenome ERZ779974 (study PRJEB29588, sample SAMEA2153010) | human gut metagenome | biome: human gut; feature: human-associated habitat; material: faeces | place: Denmark | collected 2008/2010 ... | reverse complement strand
CCGACACGAATGGCAGTGAGTTTTTGCGTCACGGATGAAATATTTGCGGTTTCAGTCAGCCGTAACAAGACGATAAGCAAGTATTACATGCTTGGAATAATATCTGTTTCATATGTCGGATGGATAGCCGGAACAGCGTTTGGAGCAGTACTTGGCGGTGTTCTTCCGGCAGTTATAAGTGATGCACTCGGTATAGCGATATACGGAATGTTTTTAGCAATAATTCTCCCGGCGGCAAGGGATGACAGCCGCTATCTCAAGGTAATAATAATTGCAGTGATTTTAAGCTGTATGTTTAAGTGGCTTCCTGTTTTGAACAAGGTATCATCAGGTTTTGTGATAATAATATGTGCCGTTATAGCATCGGCAGCCGGAGCATTGCTTTATCCGATTGATGATGATGCAGAGGAAATGGAGGGGAATAAATGAATACAAAGACATTTTTTATATATCTTATAGTGATGGCAGGAGTTACATATCTTATCAGAGCAATACCTCTGACGGCGTTTAGCGGGAAAATAGAAAACAGATTTATCAAATCGTTTTTGGCGTATGTTCCATATGCTGTGCTCGGTGCAATGACATTTCCGGCAATAATTTATTCGACGGCGAATTTGATTTCGGGAATAGCAGGAACTATAGTCGGTGTGTTCTTTGCGTATAGAAGAAAGAGCTTGCTTACTGTTGCCGTAGCAGCCTGTGTTGCAGTGCTTTTGGTTTCAATGGTCGAATTGGTGTAGGGAAAATACACCTTTTCAAAATTCATTGCAGGCGAAAATAGTAACAGGACACAAAAAGTTCACAAAATTTATTAGCACTCACTCTTGACGAGTGCTAATAAAAGTGATATAACATAATCAGAACAAAGGAAGGGAACAAAAAGAAGAAAAGAATTTCAATCATACAATTGAATTTGAAGATTGAAATAAAAAAGAAATCTTCTGAGTTACTGAAACATCCCGGTTCCATGAAACAAGGTAATAAAGCATATATGAAAAGGAGAGATGACTTATGTTAATGCCTAGTATTTTTGGAGAAAATTTGTTTGATGATTGGTTTGATGAATTTCCATTTTATGATTTTGACAAGAGCATGAAAAATACCGAGAAGAAGTTATATGGTAAAAAAGCAGGAAGAATCATGAAAACTGATATTAAAGAGAAAAAAGACGGTTATGAGCTTGAAATTGATTTGCCCGGCTTTACTAAAGATGAAATAAATGCTTCTATTGAGGACGGTTATTTAACTATCAGTGCAGCTAAGGGTCTTGATAAGGACGAAAAAGAGAAAGAAAGCGGAAGATATATTCGCAAAGAGCGTTATGCGGGAGCATGCCAGAGAAGTTTCTATGTTGGTGAGGCTGTTAAACAGGAAGATGTTAAAGCTGAATTTAAACACGGTATTTTGAAACTTTTTGTTCCGAAAAAAGAGCCTGAGAAGAAAGTAGATGAACATAAATATATTGCAATTGAAGGATAACAACTTCAAACATTATTAAAAAAAATAATAGCCACAGAAAATCACGATTTTATCGTGTTTTCTGTGGCTGTTTTTTGTATAATTACAAAAAAACAAGAAAAATATTCTTTATCAATCTTTGCGTTAAAAAGCCACAGCGAGAATAATTCAAGCAGAAACATTGTTGACAAAAATAAATGGAGATATTATCTTACAAATAGGGTAGAGAAATATAGGATAGAGAGAAAACATGTCTATTTATTGTTATTGAGAGGTGATTAAAAGTATGAAAAGATTATTTGTTTCTATGATAGCGACGATAGTGTTTATAACGGTAATTGGAGCGTTATCAAGGCAATTTGTAAATCGGGATTTTGCAAAAGAGACATCTGTATGTGATACAACAAATACGCCATCTGGTTTAGCAACAAAATATGAAAGCATATGTGAGAAAGCAATAAATATTGGCAATAGCAGCCAAAAATTGATTATTAGCCAAAATGAAAATGATGTAACAGATACAAATATTACTTTAAACGGAAAAAAGGTTATGTTAAAAAGAGTTGCTATAGGAGCCGGGTATGCGCATCCTGATATAAAATTAGCAGATGTTACGGGGGATGGCAGAAAAGAAATTGTAATGTTTTTAGAAGGTGGTGCGTCTGGAGTATCGTGCGATATTCAAATATTTGGAAAGACAAATGGAGAATGGTCGGAAATATCTACGCCTGACTCGCTATGGGAAGATAACGATGTTTCAATATCTGCTGATAGAGAAAAAAATTTAGTCGTGGAAGTTTCGGCAGTAGATTTTCGACAACAAGTTTGTAGTAAACAAGATGTGCCCGGAAAAAAATTAGAAGGTATAGTAGGAATACGAAAATGTAAAATAGAAAATGGGAAAATACAAATAGGTGATGATATTTCGATTGGAACAGTAGGAAATAAGATAGGTGAGGTTGTTCAGACATTGAAATACGATAAAAAAAATAATCAATTCATATACGATAAAATTAAGTATAAAAGTACTAACTAATACCTAAATCGGTGAAGCTCCTAATTTGTGAATTCAGCATTTTCTTATAAATGCTGAGGTTTTGATTTTGGTTTCAGTGATGGGGTTCTAAAGTTCACCTCTATAGCATACCTTGAATAAGATACAAATGTACAGGTACATGTATTGTACCGCATGGATGTGTCTGTTAGTCAGGTATGTTATGGAGGTGTTTTTTTATGGGAATGGATGAGAAAGTTGATGAAGTGCTTAAACAATATGAGCTTGATATAAGAACAAGAAGGCGTGTCAGAGGTTCGGTGGTTATCGAGTGGAGACAGGTTTTATGTTGTAAAACCATATCTTGGAGATGAGACAAAAATATTTTTCGAGGAAAACGTAAAAGAACGGTTAGTCGAAAATGGATATGAATATGTAGACATTGCTTTGAAAAATAATTCTGAAAAATATATAAGTGATGACCCATGTGGCGGAAAATGGGTAGTGAGAAGATGGTTTAAATCACAGGAATGTGACATAAAAGATGAAAAACAGGTTTGCATGGCAGCATCACATCTAGCGTATTTACATAAATATATGAGACTTTCTACGGATTTGGCTATCAAATTAAACACATCTAAAATTGATATTATTTCTATGTTTGAAAAACACAACAATGAAATGAAGCGTGTAAATAGTTATATTAAAGCAAAAAAGAAGAAAAACCGCATGGAAATAAGTATTTTGAACTCGTTTAAGGAATTTTACAATCAGGGATTAGAAGCACTTGAGTATATTAAAAAATGCAATGCGGATAAATTATGTGAAAAGACAATCAGTGAAAACAGAATAATTCATGGAAGTTATAATTATCATAATATTTCATTTGCAGGAGAAAATATAATTACATCTAATTTTGAAAAAGCGGCAGTGGGGCTTCAGGTTACTGATCTTTATGACTGGATTAGAAAAACCATGGAAAAAAACAGCTGGAACAGTGACATGGGTATATCAATTGTTAAGGCATATATTAACAGCAGGGAAATGGAAACGGGTGAACTGGAAATGTTATATGCACTTTTGGTGTATCCGGAGAAATACTGGAAACTGGTTAATTTTTATTATAATGGCAAAAAGACGTGGATTTCGGAAAAAAATTATGAAAAACTTGAAAAAATAAGGAATCAGGAAAGTGACAGACAAAAATTTATCGCTAAGATAAAAGATTTGACAGTTTGACTTTTTTTTTAAGCAGTTTTGAGGTATAATCAAAAGGTACAGTGTAGGTCAGAAAAAGCAGGCTGTGCACTGACTTTTTGATTTGGGGGGATATATTGATGTACAAAAGTATAAGGTTCAGGCTGATATGCCTAATGCTTATAATTATGGCTTTTGCGGGGGTCTTGATGGGATGTGGAAAGTCCTCAAATTACCAAAAAGGTCAGCAGCAGACAGCTGAACCTATAGAAACACAGAGCTTCACAGGAATTATTACACGCATAGATAAAAAACTCAGGCAGATTTCAGTCAGAGAAATTGATACGGATGTTGACACTATCATGAACTATGATGCATCTTCTGAGATTACTGATAAGTATAAAGAAGAGATTGATGGGGATGAGCTTGAGCTGGGTCAGATAATGGAAACCACATACAGAACGGATGACGCAAGAGTTGTCTCCATGAAAGTGCCGGATGATGCGTGGGAATACAGTGATGTAGATAAGTTTACTTTTGATACTGAGGAGTGTTCAATGGAAGTTGCAGGAGAGCTTTATCAGTATTCCGAACAGACATATTTTGGCTCTATTGATGATAAAAAGATAGATATGCTGGAACTCAGTGATAAGGACAAACTTACGGTACGCGGAGTAGGATACAAAGTGTACTCTGTTGTGAGAACGGAGGGACACGGTTATATACATTTGTTAAATTACAGTGATTTTTTGGGCGGTATGATAAATATTGATGATGATATAATATTGCCTGTTACAAAAAATATGCTTATAACAGTCAGCTGTGGAACATATCGTATCACGATAAGCAAGGGTGCGGCAAAAGCAAGTAAGACTGTCACGGTGAAAGAGGACAAGGAGAGTACGCTTGATTTTAGTGATTACAGAAAAAGCGTGAAGAATGTCGGAAGTGTACGTTTCAATGTTGACCCGCAGGGTGCAGACTTGTTTATAAACGGAACAAGAATTGATTACAGCAAACCAATTTCTTTAAATTATGGAACATATTCTGTTACGGCAAGTTTAAATGGCTATAATACTTATACCGGACGGCTTACTGTTGCAGAGGCGGACAAGACCATAAATATAAGTCTTGAGCCGAAAGAAGATACTGCATCGGCAGCTACACAGTCTCGGCAACAGCAAAAAGCCAGACAAGAAAAATTGATAGTAAACATACCATATCAGTAACTGCACCGGAGGGCGCAGAGGTTTATCTGGACAATGTTTATAAGGGAATTGTTCCCTGCAAGTTTACAAAAGTTATAGGCTCACAGACGATTACTTTGAGCAAGACAGGTTATGAGACAAAAAGCTACTCAATTGATATTCTGGATGATGATAAGAATGCAAAACTTTCATTTTCGGATTTGATTGAGGATGCTGATAAATAAATATAAAATGCGCAGAAAGAGGAGGATATACAAGATGGATTACAAAGAGATTTATGAGTCATGGCTTTCAAACCCTTACTTTGATGAGGAGACAAAAGCTGAACTTAAAGCTATAGCAGATGATGACAACGAAATTAAGGAACGTTTTTATCAGGATCTTGAGTTTGGTACAGCCGGACTTAGAGGTGTTATCGGTGCCGGTACAAACCGTATGAATATCTATACAGTACGCAAGGCTACACAGGGACTTGCAAATTATATTATAAAAGCGGGCAAGCAGTCGCAGGGAGTTGCTATAGCATATGACTCACGTCATATGTCACCTGAATTTGCAGATGAAGCTGCACTTTGTCTTGCAGCAAATGGAATCAAGGCATATGTATTTGAATCACTCAGACCTACACCGGAACTTTCATATGCGGTAAGAGAGCTTAAATGTGTTGCAGGAATAAATGTTACAGCAAGTCACAATCCGCCTGAGTATAATGGTTATAAAGTGTACTGGGAAGATGGTGCTCAGATTACACCGCCTCATGATACAGGTATTATGGATGAAGTTAAAGCTGTTACGGATTACAACACAGTTAAGACAATGGCTAAGGAAGATGCTGTTAAACAGGGATTATATCAGCAGATTGGCAAGGATATAGATGATAAATATATCGAAGAACTTAAAAAACAGGTTATCCATTGGGACAGCATCAAAGAGATGGGAGACAAGCTTAAAATTGTTTATACACCTCTTCACGGTACAGGAAACATTCCGGCAAGACGTGTTCTTGAAGAACTTGGATTTAAAAATGTTTATGTTGTGCCTGAACAGGAACTTCCGGACGGAGATTTCCCAACTGTAAGTTATCCGAATCCTGAGGCAGCAGAAGCATTTGAACTTGCACTTAAACTCGCAAAAGAAAAAGATGCAGACCTTGTTCTTGCAACTGACCCGGATGCAGACAGACTTGGTGTTTATGTAAAAGATACAAAGTCAGGTGAGTACATTACACTTACCGGAAATATGTCAGGCTGCCTTCTTGCTGATTATGAGATTTCTCAGATTAAGGAAACAAAGGGACTTCCTGATGACGGAAAACTTATCAAGACAATTGTTACATCAAATCTTGCAGATGAGATTGCTAAATATTATGGAGTAGAGCTTATAGAAGTTCTTACAGGATTTAAATATATAGGACAGCAGATACTTAATTTTGAGACAACAGGTAAAGGTACATATCTGTTTGGATTTGAGGAGAGTTACGGATGCCTTATCGGTACTCATGCAAGAGATAAGGATGCTATCGTTGCAACTATGGCTCTTTGTGAGGCAGCAGCTTACTATAAGACAAAGAATATGACACTCTGGGATGCAATGATTGCAATGTATGAGAGATACGGATATTGCAAGGATGGCGTAAAAGCAGTTACCATGAAAGGCATTGAAGGACTTGCAAAGATACAGGAAATCATGTCAGACCTTCGCAAGAATCCGCCTAAGGAAATTGATGGACACAAGGTACTCTCATTTAGAGATTATCAGGCAGATACTATTACTGACCTTGCAACAGGTGAAGTTAAGCCTACAGGCCTTCCAAAGTCAAATGTACTTTATTTTGATATGGAAGATAATGTATGGATGTGTGTAAGACCTTCAGGAACAGAGCCAAAGATTAAATTCTACTATGGTGTTGTCGGAACATCTCTTGAAGATGCAGATAAAAAATCTGAGCAGATGGCAAAAGCTGTTGACGATTTGATTTAAGCACATTTTAATTATCAATCAAAATTATGATGCAGGGGTCAAAGGAATTTTGACCTTGGCATCAAATTATTAAGGGAAGAGCGGGTACAAAATGTCCGCTTTTCCTAAAAAAGATTTGGGGGAAAGCGTATGCAGGAAAAGATGGACCAGTGGATAAACTGGGTTGAATATGATGAACTGCTTGAGGGCAGACATAATGCACCGCATAATTTACTGGGATTGCACAGCTTTGGCAGAGGTCAGGTTTTTACTATATACAGACCTGAAGCTGAGAGAGTTTTTATAACTGATATGTCGGGAAAAAATGAACTTGAATTAGAAGAAATAGGTGAGAGTTCAGGATTTTTTGGAAAATATATTCCAAGAAAGAATTACAGAGCTCCATACAAAGTGAAAGTTCAGTATTCTGAAAATGATATTATTGAATATGTAGATCCATATTGTTTTGAACCGCAGATTGGTGATGAGGATTTATATTATTTTGCAGAGGGCAAACATTACGAAATATATAAAAAATTAGGTGCGCATCCTATGACTATAAATGGCGTAAAAGGCACATATTTTGCAGTATGGGCACCTCATGCAAGAGCAGTAAGTGTGGCAGGAAGTTTCAATATGTGGGATGGAAGGATTCATCTTATGAGAACACTTCAGGTTTCGGGTGTTTATGAATTGTTTATTCCAGGGGTTGAGCCCGGGGCAATTTATAAATATCAGATACTTACAAGAACAGGTGAAGTTCTTATGAAATCAGACCCGTATGCGAATTGTTCAGAACTTCGTCCTGCAAATGCATCTGTTGTTGCGGATATAAGTGGCTTCAAATGGAATGATACAAAGTGGATGCGTGAGCGTGAAAAGAAAGACAGGGACGAGCTTCGCAGAGAGCCTATGGCAATATATGAAGTTCATATCGGTTCATGGCGCAAAAAGGATGACGGAACGGAAGATGGATTTTATACTTATCGTGAAATGGCACCTATGCTTGCGGAGTATGTTAAAAAGATGGGATATACCCATGTTGAGCTTATGGGTATAGCAGAGCATCCGTTTGACGGTTCATGGGGATATCAGGTGACCGGATATTATGCACCTACAAGAAGATACGGAACACCTAAAGATTTTATGTATTTTGTTGATTATATGCATGAAAAAGGCATCCATGTAATTCTTGACTGGGTACCGGCGCATTTCCCTAAAGATGAACATGGTCTTGGAAGATTTGACGGACAGCCTCTTTATGAACATCCTGATCCGAGAAGGGGCGAGCACCCTCATTGGGGCACTTACATCTTCAATTATGGTAAGAGAGAGGTTGAAAATTTCCTTATTGCAAATGGACTTTTCTGGCTCAAGGAGTTTCATGTTGACGGACTTAGAGTTGATGCGGTTGCATCGATGTTATATCTTGATTATGGAAAAGATGATGGAGAGTGGCTTCCAAATGAAAAAGGCGGCAATGAAAATTATGATGCCATAAATCTTTTCAGACATATGAATGAACAGTTTGAGAAACAATGTCCGGGAACCGAGATAATAGCTGAGGAGTCAACTGCGTGGGCAGGTGTTACATCACCGGTTTCAATGAACGGTCTTGGATTTTTATTTAAATGGAATATGGGATGGATGAATGATTTTCTTGAGTATATGAAGCTTGACCCTTATTTCAGAGCAAATAATCACGGCAAATTGACTTTCAGCATGCAATATGCATATAGTGAGAACTTTATTCAGGTACTTTCTCATGACGAGGTTGTTCATGGAAAATGTTCAATGATAGAGAAAATGCCCGGTGAATACGAGGAGAAATTTGCCAATCTTCGTACAGCGTATGGATTTATGTACGGTCATCCTGGAAAGAAGCTTCTTTTTATGGGACAGGAATTTGCACAGTTTAGAGAGTGGAGTGAAAAACGCAGTCTTGACTGGGAACTTCTTGATTATGACATGCACCAGAAGATGCAGGCGTATGTCAGAGAGCTCAATAAACTTTATGAAAAATATGATGCAATGTATGTGAATGACTGTGAGCCTATTGGTTTTGAGTGGATGAGCTGCGACAATGCCGACATGAGTACAGTGAGCTTTGTGCGGCGTGGAAGTTCTGCAAAAAATCAGTTATTATTTGTGTGTAACTTTACACCGGTATCATATGAGAAATATCGTACAGGAGTGCCGTGTGCAGGAGATTATGTGAAAGTTTTATCGTCTGATGATGAAAAGTTCGGAGGAACAGGAGCAAACATTAAAAAGACAATAAAAGCGGAAAAAATTAAATGCGAAGGAAAAGATTATTCTATAGAATTTAATCTTCCGCCAATGTCCGTTACAGTATTTAAGTTTGATTATAAATAATAAAGTTTAATGTGAAAAGCAGTAGAAAACAGATTGTTAATAATGTTTTCTACTGCTTTTTTGTATCAAAATTATTGTAAAACTATATGTTTGGCAGTTACATATCCGACATATGATTTACGTGAGTCGGAATATCTTACTTTATAAAAACTGAGCAATCCGACTTTTTTGGTGCTGAGAACAGCCATGTATGAGCCTGACGGAACATTAACTATTGCATTTGTAATAGATTTTGCTTCTTTAAGCAGTTTAGTTGAAGTTTTAGCTGTTCCACCTTTATAATATTTTAACTTTGAATCAGCCGGCAGCCAGCAATTGTATTTTTTGTTTTTTGTATAATAGTACATATGTAAAAATGTCGTATTATTTTTATAAGTGGTTTTGCCCGTATATTCAAGTATGAATTTTTGGGGAAGTGTTTTAAGTGTATCTGCCTGAGCAGAAGGCTTCTTTAAAAGTTTCAAAGAAGATGTTGTTATGGCTGCTTTGTGCTGCATGGCAGAAACCGTAAGTGAAAGATAACTGCTGTACAGTTTTTTTGCTGACTTTGAATTTACACTTCTTATTTTATAATAATATTCGTGGTAACTTTCGACGTTGCTATCAACGTATTTTTGCGTTTTTACATTGTTTATTGTTTTGACTTTCTTGTATTTTCCATCATAAAAATCTTTTCTGTATATTTCAAATCCGGTTGCATTTTTCGGAGCAGTCCATTTGAGCGTAATTGATTTTGATGTTGAAACAGCCTTAAATGGTTTTGGAGCACTTATTGTTGTGGTCTGGGCAGGAGTGGCAGTCGGTTTAGCGGTAGGTTTAACTGTCGGCTTTACGGTCGGTTTAGCGGTCGGCTTAGCAGTCGGTTTAGCAGTAGGCTTTGGTGTATTAGTTGGGGTTATGACAGGTGATGAGGTAGCTTCTGCTGTATCTATACTTTTTTTGGTATACCAAAAGTTGCAATCGACTTTTCCTGTTATGCCGTTCACTTTTCCGCTGCTTGTATACTGCCAGTATTCATAGCTGTTTGCGTATGTTGTCTTTGTGGTATAGTTTGCAAGCCATACTTTATAAGTGTTTCCGATTGTTTTGCCGTTTATTAGACTTGATAAATCACTTTTGTTTGCATATACAAGAGGGGTATATCCGGCTTTTTTTACGGCAGCACAAAAAGCCTTTACATTTGCCGTTGCTTCTGCTTTGGTTAATTTAGCATTATACATTCTTCCGATAGGATTTTTGCCGTCAGTTGGGTATTCATAATCGATAGCAACAGGAAGTGTTATATTATAATCCTTTATTTTACTTATGCAAAATTCGGCTTCTTCGCGTGCTTCATCGGTTGTAAGAGCTTCGGTGAAATAATAAACACCGACTTTAATTCCGGCAGCCAGAGCACCTTCGATGTTAGCTTTATAATTAGGATCGGTACATAAAGTACCGGATTTTCCGTATCCTCTGTAACCGACACGGACAATTACAAAATCGACACCGTCCTTTTTTGCTTTATCCCAATTTATGTCGCCATTATATTTTGAAACATCTATTCCATTGTAGATATTATAGTTTTTAAAAATGTCGTTGTGGGTGTAGGTTGAACTTGTAAATGGGCTTTTGCCTGTAATAGCGGCAGAAACGTGTGTGTTGTTTAAAAAATATGTTGTATCTGAAAATAAAAAGACTGATTGTATAATCAATGAACATATAAGTAATCTTGATAAAAATTTCTTTTTCATGTGTGTCCTCCGTAATTTGAATTTTATATTATCGTTATAACAAAAATCAATTATTAATTATTCGCTGTCAGTATAAACATTAACGATTATATACTACAGTATATTTGTATGCTGTGTCAAAAAGATGTAAAGAATTAGATGTTGACTTTGAAAAAATAAGATGTTAGAATAAAACAAACGTTTGGAACAAGAGTTCGGAAGGGAGGTGGAGCAATGGTACTGGAAAATGATATGAGTCTTATGAAAAAATTACAGATTTTATCAGATGCGGCTAAATATGATGTGGCGTGTACATCAAGCGGAGTACATCGTGACGGAGTAAAAGGCGAGCTGGGAAATGCTGTATCATGTGGAATTTGTCACAGTTTTGCAGCTGACGGAAGATGCATATCTTTACTCAAGATACTTTTTACGAATGAATGTATCTACAATTGCAAATACTGTATAAACCGTGTATCAAATGATGTACCGAGAACTTCATTTACACCGGAGGAAGTCTGCCATCTCACCATGGAGTTTTATCGCAGAAATTATATAGAAGGTTTATTTTTGAGTTCAGGTATTTTATATTCACCTGATTATACTATGGAACTGATATGTAAGACTTTGCATGATTTAAGAGTGGTTCATAGATTTAACGGTTATATACATTGCAAAGCTATTCCGGGTGCTTCGCAGGAACTTGTAGAACTTGCGGGGTGGTATGCTGACAGGATGAGTGTAAATCTTGAACTTCCGACAGAGGCGGGATTAAAAGAACTGGCTCCAAATAAATCAAGAAAAAATATATTGACACCTATGAGACAGATTCAGCTCGGAATGGCAGAGAGTATGGAAAAACTTGGCATGAAAGGCGGAAACAGGAGCGCATATTGGCATACATCGAAGAGGCTGGGACGCCATATGGATGATGCTCTGACGAAAAAGGATGATAGTCTACTGAAAAAGGATAGGAGACAGTTAGAGTTTGGTGGAGGAGAATATGAGAAAGCAGATAGAATGCAGGTATCCATATTGCCAAAGCAGAAAACAGATTTTCGGAAAAATACCAATATTCTGCCTGAAGTACCGGACAGAGACGGTGCACTGACTATGAGGAATAAAGCCGAAACAAACAGGGGGTTTGTTCCGGCGGGTCAGAGCACACAGATGATTATAGGAGCTACAGGTGAGAGTGATTTTGAAATTATATCTGTATCTGAGGCTTTGTACAAGAAATTTGATTTAAAAAGAGTATTTTATTCTGCATTCATAAATGTAAATAATGACAGTACACTTCCGGCATTGGAGAAAGACCCGCCGCTTCGCAGAGAGCATAGGTTATATCAGGCGGATTGGCTTCTCAGGTATTATGGATTTGAAGCTAATGAACTGCTGTCTGAAAAAAGACCGTTTTTTAACACATATCTTGACCCGAAATGTGATTGGGCACTTGGACATTTAGAAGATTTTCCTGTCGAGATAAATACGGCAGATTATGATACGCTTCTTAGAGTTCCGGGGATTGGTGTTAAATCAGCAGGGCGCATAGTCAGAGCCAGAAAAACGGGACAGCTTGATTTTGATACTTTAAAGAAGATAGGAGTTGTCTTAAAGCGTGCAGTGTTTTTTATAACATGCAATGGAAAGATGATGTACAACTTTTTGAAAGTAGATGAGGATTATATTACGAGAAATCTCGTGGCAAATGAAGGCAATATTATGAAAGGTTTCGGACAGGATATAACATATAAGCAGCTTACGTTGTTTGATGATTTTTCGCTTGGCTAGAGTGTTGTATCAATGACTTTCGTTGAAAATTAACTTTTTGATATATTTGTCAAAAATGCGATTATGAGAGTGCATGTCAAAAAACGCAGGCGTAACGGGCTACGGCGAGGATTTTTGACATGTGTTATTGAAATTGCAAAAAGGGAGGGAAAAAACAGGATATGGAAGAAAAGAATATTCGCATATACAGATGCTCGGATGATGAGGTGGGGGTATTCAGTGCTATATATGAAGCGGGAATATCCGGTTATGGACATAAATATATACGCATCCAGCCACAGTCAGACAGATATATGTATAGTATGGAACTGTTTGCAGAGTATGTAGATGTAGAAAGTTCTGAAAAAAAGATGAATGCAGTTCTCAGCGCGGTAAAGGAAAAAATATCAAATGAAGTATATGAGTATGTTATGAAAGCTATTGTAAGCGATGATTCACGCAGGGGAGATATTATATATCAATTTATAACATATGGATTTACAATAGGTGAAAAAGTCATTATGGCAGTTCAGTTTCAGGAAGTTTCGGATATGTTTACTCTTGTGAGAAGTGTTCAAAATGAGGCACATAGATATATAGAGATACTTCGGTTTAAAGAAGTTGTTCACAAACCGCCGCTTTTGCTTGCTGTGATAGAACCAAAGAATGACATAGCAGCACATATTGCAAATCATTTTGCTGACAGGTTTAATAATGAATGGTTTATAATATATGATGCAAGGCACCATAAAGCGGTATTTCATGATGTTTCAGGAAGATGGGAAGTACGTTTGCTGACAAGAGATGAAGAGGAAAAGATATGTGAGCTTCATGAAACGAAGGAAGAATATTCCGAGTTATGGAGAGTTTTTTTCGATAGCATTGCAATAAAAGAAAGAGAAAATAAGAAACTTCAGATGGAGAATCTTCCTATTGAGTATAGGAAAAATATGACAGAATTTATAGTTTAAGGCAATTATGTGTCAAAATTCGGTTTTATAAAAATAAAATTGATTTTTGTTTAGAATGATATAAAATAAAGCTTATTCTCTGGAAATCTTGTGAAAATGGTTGTATAGGATACGAAATGCATATAAAAAAAGAGAAAAACGGTGAAATATTATGCAGATTAACGATACCATTAGCGTTTCTGTTCTGTTAATATGTAATTTGTTATAGGAAATTATAGCTGAGTTTTAGTAAAAACTAAACTATTTTTCCTTATAAAAAATATCCCCTATATATAGGGAGAGGAGGATAAGTTAATGAGATTAACACAGGGAACAAAAAAAGCACTTTCATTAGCTCTTTCAGCAGCATTGGTTATTACAGGTGCAAGTTTTGAGGGAACAAAAAGTGCAGCAGCAGACACTACAACAAACACAACAGTAGCCAGCGGTTCGGCAGTAACAAGCGCACCGGCTATTACAAGCGCACCAGCAATAACAAGTGCACCGGCAGTTACAGAGACACCGGAAGTGACAAGTGCACCAGCAGTTACAGAAACACCAGCAGCAACAAGCACACCGGAAGTGACAAGTGCACCAGCAGTTACAGAGACACCAGAGGCAACAAGCACACCGGAAGTGACAAGTGCACCAGCAGTTACAGAGACACCGGCACCAACAAACACACCAGCAGTAAAAGTAACAGTTGCAAAAAAAGCTGTTTCAGTTGCACCTGGAAAAACAACAACAGTTAAGTACACATCAAATGCGACAGTTAAAGTTTCAAGCAGCAACAAGGCTGTAACAGTTAAGGTTAACAAGACTAAAAAGACAGTTACAATTTCTGCTAAATCTACAGCAACTATGGGTTCTACAGCTACAGTAACTCTTAAAGCAGGTACTAAGAAAGCTACAATAAAAGTAACAGTTGCAAAGAGTGCAAATGTTAAAAAGAATAAGACAGTTAAATATTCAGTAAAATTTGCAAAAGTAACTAAGAAAGTTAAGACAAATAAGATTAAGGTTACTGTAAAGAATAAGAAGATTGCAAAAGTAACAGTTAAGAAAAATGCTAAGGGTCAGATTACATATAGTGTAAAAGGACTTAAAAAAGGAAAGACAACTGCTACAATCAAATATGGTAAGAAATCTGTAAAAGTTAGTGTGGTTGTAAAATAATTGACCGGGTTAAAGTAAATTAAAGCTGAAAGCGATTTGACAAAACAAAAGCCTGGTACAAAAAAAGAGCGTGTCTGTAGACACGCTCTTTTTTTTGTACATTTTTTTAATCTACTGGAAATTCCATGAAAAAAATAAAATCTTTTGTAAATATACATTAAAATGATATAAAAATATACTAAAAAACATGTACAATATATCTAAAAATTAGTATATAAATGTTAAGAAGATTGTAATAAAATATGTACATACTATGAATGTTAGTGATGAAATGAGAGGAGAGAGCAAGGTATGAGGAAATCTTATTCAAACAGATTATTGTCATTGGCATTAGTGGCAGTTATGGCATTTGGCAGTGTTTTGGCTGGAAATGTCGCAGGGCAGTCTGCTCAGGCAGCAAGTAAAAAAGTTACATTAAAATTTAAGAAAAGCTCTTATACAGTTAAAGAAAAGAAAACTTTATCTTTAAAGAGCCAGATTACAAAAAAGAATATAAGTAAGGTTAAAAAGCTTGTATGGACTTCAAAGAATAAGAAAATTGCAACAGTTTCAGCAAAGGGAATTGTTACAGGTGTGAAAGCGGGAAACACAGTTGTTACCTGCAAAGTACAGTACAAAGCTGCAGGCAAGAAAACATATCAGACAAAGACCATTCAGACAAAGGTCAAAGTCAGTTCTGCAGATGAGAAGTTCACTGTAAAATGGAATGATAAATCAAATATCGGACCTGAGAGGACTGTTTCTATTGCCGGGGGAACATCGGACAGCATGACAGTCAAAGACAATGGTGAGATGCGTAAAGATTTATCGACACAGTATCTTATCAAAAACGAGATGGGAACCGGTATCAATCTTGGAAATACTATGGAGGCTACAAAGGCAATAGACGAGATTGATAACTTTAAAGAAGCTACAGATTTTGAACAGGCATGGAGTGCACCGATAACTACACAGAAGTATATAGACAGTGTACATAGTTATGGATTTAATACAATTCGTATTCCGGTAGCATGGTCAAATATGATATCTAAAGACGGAAATTATACTATCAGCGATAAGATGCTTGGAAGGGTAGAAGAAATTGTAAACTATGCATTGAACAATGGTATGTATGTAATTATCAATGACCATTATGATTATGGATGGTGGGGAATGTTTGGCTCGAGTGATGATACTATCAGAGCAAAGGCATGGAAAAAGTATGAGGCGATTTGGACGCAGATTTCAGAGCGTTTTAAAAATTATTCAGACCATTTGATTTTTGAATCAGCCAACGAGGAACTTACAAATCATATAAATGATGCAAACCTAGGTTTGAATACAGCGATAAATCCGAAAACAGAGACTTATGACGGAAATTATCTGAAAGGAACATTGACACTTGAGGAGTGTTACGAAACAGCAAACAAGATAAATCAGACATTTGTCAATGTTGTAAGAAAGTCCGGTGGAAATAATGAATATCGTCATCTTTTGATTGCCGGATTTGGAACAGACATCAATAATACATTAAGTAGCAACTATGTGATGCCGACAGATACAGTAGAAGGAAATGGCAACACAAAGCTTAGCGTATCAGTACACTATTATAACCCATGGGAATTCTGTGGAGATGGCATGAGCGGTGCCACATACACTGAAAAAGACAAGGAAGCGACAGAAAAACAGTTTGCTAAATTAAAGAAGTTTACAGATCAGGGATATGGTGTGATAGTTGGAGAGTTTGGTGTATGTAATCCTTTGCAGGATGGTGTAACTAAATGGCTTCAGGACACTATGGAGATAGCAGCTAAGAATGGCTGTATTCCTCTCTTGTGGGATACGCCGGGCACATACTTTGACCGTGAAGCATGTGTTATGCAGTTTAAAGATGTTGCAGAAATGTATAATTCTATTACAGGAGCCAGTGGAGACACAAATATAAATTCCAATACAGGTTTTGTGAAGGCAGATGTAAATTACTATACAACATTGCCTGAAAGTGCAAAACAGGTATTCCAGTGGAAAGGTGAATGGAAGAAAAATGATGGAAGCAATATCGGATTAGATGGAAATCTTGTAACATCATCAGGTATAGAGCAGTTTATCAAGACTGAGAGTGTTAGTGAGAATGAGCAGATAACTTTCAACGATTGGGGGTATCAATCTTTCTTAAAACTTGATTGGTCAAAATATAAAAACCCTGTTGTATATTGTACATTCAAAGAAGATACTGCAGATGCAGTAGGAGAAGTACAATTTGCGACAACAAAGAAAATAAATGGTTCTATTAAGGATACGGTTACTTTGGATTATGAAGCTTGGAATGGTAAATATGTTTCAATTCCGGGAAGTATATTAAATACTCTACAGACAGATGCAGAAAGAAAATATATGTATTTTACATTTGGAAATGCTCCGGTAGTCACAAGCATTACGGTTTATGATTTAGGAGAATAAAGTTACAAAGGTTACGCTTACATATTTCTAATGTTTTAAAGTGTTTAGTATTTAGTGAAGTGTTGTGCAAAGTGTTACAAAATGTCAAAATAATATTTGTAGAAATTGTGCAATATGGTTGAAAAAGATATAAACATTTGATATATTATCTAATGTTTAAATATATGTATATAAATGAAGGTGTGATGGGGACTTTTATTAAACAACAAAGTTTCGATAAATATGTTATAGCATTTGTTTATATACAAAGACTCAATAATTTTAATTGATAAGGAGGAATTTGAAAATGAGAAAACAGACAAAGAAAATTTTGTCTATCGTTATGTCTGCTGCATTAGCAATCACAGCAGGAGCAGGCATTAATTTGACAAAGTCATCAGCAGCAGATACAAAGCCAAATTTTAAGGCAGCGTTATGGAGCTATGGAACATTTGCTGACTGGGCAGGTGCAGCAAGTGATACAGTAGAGGTTTCTGATTTTGGTGAGTATACACTTACAGGAGAGGCAACAAAAGACCTTGATGATTTATTTAAATCAGACAATGGTACAGCAGTTGTACTTGGCAAATACGCTGATTTAACAGCAGCAGGTTTAGGAACAACTTATGAAGTTGTAGGTAAGAGCATTCAGGTTAATGATGGAGAAGTAATTCCTTGGAATGTAACACCTGTTAACTGGGATGACGATGCACGTATGGTTATTCGCAATGCTTGGAATGCTGATATTGATTTCAAGACAGATAAAGTAGCTCCTATAAAAACAGGAGATAAAATTAAAGTAACATTTGAAGTAAAAGCAAAAGATGGTTCAGGCGATGCATCAACACCGGGTGCTATTGAAACTCCAGCACCGGCAGGAGCACCTACAGATGCTGATTTAGTAGGTACAGCACAGCTTGATTCACAGGCTAACGGTTGGTGTGGAAACGAGGATTGTACAAATGTTAAGGCTGATATAAAAGGTGCCGGAACATATACAGTATCTTCTACATGGGAAGAAGTTCAGGAAGATCCTCAGGCTTATTGTGCATTGACAATTGCTGATCTTAAGGACATTGCAGCTTATGTTACATTTAAAGATGTTACTGTATGGGTTGACGGTAAAGTTGTAAATATGCCTGTAGTTTATGGTGGTGACAAAGACTGTCGTATCCAGTTATGGAATACATGGGGAAATGATGGTGTAGGAGCAGGTTTTGAAGTTCCGGCAAACTTCCCTTCATCATTCTATGAGATTAAAGTACAGTTTACAATCGGTCTTAGAGACACAGCTAGAGATTGGGATGCAGAAGGAACAGACTCATCTTTAATTAACATTGATACAACTCAGCCGGATTATGAGCCAGCAAATAAGCCTGCTGAGCCAACACCTGCACCAGCAGATCCAACACCAGCTCCAACAACAAAGCCTTCTACAACAAAGAATGCAGTTAAATCACTTAAAGCTGCAAAGAAGACAGTTTCTGTAAAGAAAGGCAAGAAAGCTGATGTAACAGTTAAAGTAACAGCTGCAAGCAGCAAGAAAAAGACTACAGATAAGGTTACAGCTACAACAAGCAACAAGAAAGTAGCAAAAGTAGTTAAGACTACTGTTAAGGCAGGAAAGATTGTAGTTTCTGTAAAGGGTGTTAAGAAAGGAACTGCAAAGATTACTGTAAAAGCTGCAAAGAAGAAAGCAGTAGTTACAGTTAAAGTTAAATAATAATTGACTGGGTTTAAAAATAGCTTTTTATATCAAAATTTGAAATTTTATTTAATAAAATGAAGATTATTGAGTCAATATAAAAATTCCAGGGCAGTTTGCCTTGGGATTTTTATTTAAAATTTATAGGTAACTTTGTTCAATATAAAGGAGGAACAAATATTATGAGAAAATTATTTTCAAAGTTAATGTCAACAACATTATCAGCTGCAATGCTCATAACACTTGGTGCAGGAACAGTCGGCAATGTTACATCAGCAGCAGAAGATGATCAGGCAGACGTATCAGGAGTAACATACGGATATACAGCATATGTAGGATTCCAGACAGATGGACCATATGCTTACCGTGACCCTGTTTTAAGTTCAAACGGCTTGACAAACAAGACATATAAATATGAGACACAGGCAATGCTCCCGGTTGATAAGGCAGAAGTTGAAGCTACAGATGTTACAAGTGTAAACCCGGTCATGTCAGCAGAAGGCGAGTATACAACATCTATTTCAGGAATAGACCTTGTTAATAAGAAAAATATTTCTAAAAAGGGTACTGAAACAAAAGCTACAACATTTAACATGCTTTATGTTACAGTGGATGTGCCATTGACAAACAAGGGCGTCAAATTAACAGACGTTACATTAAAGGTTGATGGCAAGGTTGTAAGAACATTAAAAGAAGCTCCTAATAAGTCAGATGCAAAAGACGGATATCAGTTCATGATTGCGGACAATTATGCACCTGCCGACGGAACAGATGCTTCTGAAATTTTTAATGCAAATGACAAATTAGAAGTATTACCTACATCAAGCATCGAAATCTCATATAAGATTAGTGGTGGTGACTGGTCAAAACTTCCTTTAGCCGGAACTATGGGAATGAAGTTCTCAGAAGGTGATTTTACATATCAGGTAACTCAGCCGGCATCTTCAACTACAGAAGGAAAAGTACAGCTTACAGGACTTTCAGCAGAAGGAAAAGCAAAGAGTGAAATTGAATTACCGGATACTGTAAATGAGACAAAAATTACAAATGCAACATATAAAGTTACAGGACTTAAGAGTGGTGCATTTAAAGCAAGCAGCATAAAATCAGTAGATTTAACAAAAGCAGCTAACATTAAGTCAATTCCATCAAATACTTTCAATGGCTGCAAGAATCTTACAACAGTTAAGTTGAACAGTGTAATAAAGAGTATTGGTTCAAGCGCATTTGCAGGCTGCACAAGCTTAAAGACGTTTGCAACGGGCAAAGCTACAGCTTCAATTGGTTCTAAAGCATTTAGCGGATGTACAAAATTACAGTCAGTTACATTATCAAAAGCTACAAAGAAAATCGGTTCAAGTGCATTCTTAAATTGCAAAAATATTACTAAGCTTGTTGTTAATCAGAAAGTTAAGGTAAGCAAAAATGCATTTAAGGGCTGCAAAAAGACAATTAAAGTATCAGGAAAAGCTGCAAACAAGAAATATACAGTTGAGCAGATTAAAAAATCAGGATATAAGAAAGTAAAATAAAGTAGACTAGAAAGGCGGACTATAACTGTGAGAAAAAATATCAGAAAAACTTTAGTGTCATTATCTCTCATAGCTTCATTAGTTGTTACAGGTGTAAGTGTCAACCAGAGTGCTAAGACGACAGCACAGGCAGCAAAGAAAACTGTTGTCAAAATAAGCAAGACAAGTGTTAAGGTAAAGCACGGAAAGACTCAGGCATTAAAAGTTACAGTGAAGAATGGTAAACTTAAATCAAAAAGTTTTTCTTCATCTGATAAGAGTGTAGCAACTGTTACAAATAAGGGTGTTGTGAAAGGTGTGCTTGAAGGAAAAGCAACAGTTAAATGTGTTGTTAAGTATACTGAGACAGGAAAGAAAAAAGTAAAATCAAAGACATTCAAGTGTAAAGTAACAGTTTATGATACTTTGTATCCTGTAAAAGCAGTAGAAAAAGAGGAAGCGTACAAGACAAGCAGTGAGACAGATGGCATTAGTCATGGCAGTAAAGAAGTTGTAACAGGCTTTGCAAATAAAGACAATGTCACATTACAGATGAAGTATAATGACAAGTCAAACATAAGTGATAAGGCTGTCAGCTTTACTCCAAAGGGCGGCACAAAGAAGATTACTAAAAAAGATAACGGTTCAATGAGAAGAGATCTCAGTGCTCAGTATTTACAGCAGTACGAGATGGGAACAGGTATCAACCTTGGTAATACTGAAGAAGCCGTTTATGGTGTTGGCTCAAAACTCGATGTGATTGCAGGAACAGATGAAACAGCTTATGATAAATCATGGGGTCAGCCTGAGATTACAGAAGAGTATTTTAAACAGCTTCATTCTTATGGTATCAATACAGTGCGTATTCCTGTAGCCTGGTCAAACGGTGACAAGGATGACGGAACATACACAATTGATTCTAAACTTCTTGCCCGTGTTGAGCAGTTGACAAACTGGGCATTAAATCAGGGAATGTATGTTATTATCAATGACCACTGGGATAATCAGTGGTGGGGTCAGTTTGGTGCGGCTACAAAAGATGCAGCAGGAAACAAAGTTGCAGATGAAAAAGTACGTGCTAATGCTTGGAAGCGTTATGAAAGATACTGGACACAGATTGCTAACCGTTTCAAAAACTATTCTGACCATGTTATTTTAGAGAGCGCAAATGAAGAATTAGGTGAGAGATTAAATGACAAAATCAGTATCTATACCGGATATTCTAAGACAACTAGCGAAAGCGAACTCTCTAAGTGGTCAGGCGGAAAGTATACGAAAGATTATACCCAGGCCGGAAACTTGACACTTATGGAACAGTATGAGACTACAAATAAAATCAATCAGAAATTTGTTGATATTATCCGTAAAACAGGAGGAAACAACGCATACAGACATCTGTTGATAGCAGGCATTGATACAAATATTAAAAATACCTGTAATGAAATTACATACAGTGAGGATAAGGATGGCGACGGAGTTAAAGAGAAATATACAGTAGAAAATCCATTTAAGATGCCAACAGATTTGACTTGCAATGGAAAGAATCGTTTATTTGTATCTTTACATTACTATACTCCGTGGGATTTCTGTGGTGATGGTGGCAGTGGCTCTTATACATATGGTGATCAGGCTAAATTAAGAGAAGAACTTTCACCATTGAAAAAATTCAGTGATGACGGTTACGCTGTTATCTTAGGTGAATGTGGAGTTTGCAGTCCAATGACAGTTACAGGTAGTGTTAGTAAATGGTTTGAAGATACATTTACAATGTGCAGACAGTACCATATTGTACCTGTAATGTGGGAAACAGGTCAGTTCTTTGATCGTTCAAACGGAAATCTTAAATTTAGAGATTTAGGAGAATTCTGGAATGCTACAAATGTAAATGCGGAAGGTGTTTATGCAAGTGGTAATACAGATATTAAGAATGTTACAGGAAAGATTGATGTATCTAAAGTTGTAACAGATATACCAAGTACTTCACCTGTTTGGAGCTGGGAAGGTATCTGGTATAAGAATGGTGGAGATTCTGCCGTTGGTTCAGACCGTTACAGTGCAAATCCTTCAACAGGTTCTAAAGCAGAAGATTTTGTACCTGTATCAAAATGCATTCCTACAGTAGACGGAGATACTACAGAGGTTCAGTTTGATGCGACAGGATACCAGATGTTTATCAAGTTGGATTATACAAAGTATACAAATCCTTACTTAGTAGTGAAATTTGCAGACGAAACTTTAGATCCTGCAAACTTCAATGACAAGGGTGAGGATAATGTAGGACATATCCAGTTGGGAACAGCCGGAACTCCATCATTTAATGATGTATTAGACATTGATTTGAAGGACTTCAACGGAAAGGCAATCAAGATTAATGATGCCGGAGTTATTGCAAATGCAGCAACACCATGGATTAGCTTGACATTCAGCGGAAGACCTACAGTCACAGGAGTATATGTTTATGACGCAAAATAATGTTTATTGGTTGTAAAGCAACAGATAAACTGATATTAAAAAAGAGTTGTCGAATAATCGGCAGCTCTTTTTTTGTGGGGTGCGCCTTGCGGCGCACGTCGC
>ERZ779974.351-NODE-351-length-23169-cov-3.55771_pt1 | contig 23169 bp, 20 predicted proteins | sample MGYA00511026_ERZ779974 | MGnify/ENA primary metagenome ERZ779974 (study PRJEB29588, sample SAMEA2153010) | human gut metagenome | biome: human gut; feature: human-associated habitat; material: faeces | place: Denmark | collected 2008/2010 ... | reverse complement strand
CAGCAGCCACAGCAATTTTACAGCTTTTAAGACTGATTTATTTATTTGGAGGAAGACGCCGTGACTGATTCGGTGAATTTAAGGGCAGTTGTACTGGATATACTTATGGAAATCAATGAGAAGGGTGAATTTTCACACCTTCTCATTAATAATGCACTGACAAAGTACCAGTATCTTGATAAGAATAAGAGAGCATTTATAAGCAGATTATCACTAGGAACGATTGAGAACAGAATTGAACTTGACTATATAATAGACCAGTTTTCAAAGACTCCTGTAAGAAAGATGAAACCACTTATAAGAAATATATGTGAAATGTCTGTATACCAGATAATATATATGGATAATATTCCGGATTCAGCAGTGTGCAATGAGGCTGTAAAGCTGGCTACAAAACGTGGATTCACAGGACTTAAGGGCTTTGTGAACGGAGTCTTAAGAAACATTGCAAGAAATAAAGACAATATTACATATCCTGACAGGAATAAGGATATTGAACAGTACCTTTCTGTAAAATACTCAATGCCATTATGGATAGTTAGAATGTGGCATAGTCAGTTAGGTATTGATAAGACTGAGAAAATTCTTGCAGGCTTTAAGCAGGAAAAAAAGACTTATGTAAGATGTAACACAGCAAAGGCACCGGTTGAAGAGATAAAGAGGATTCTTTCACAGGAAAATGTATCTGTGGCAGATGTTGAAGGTATACCATATGCTTTAGAGATTAAGGACTATGATTATATAGCAGGACTTAAGAGTTTCAGGGATGGTCTGTACCAGATACAGGATATAAGCTCCATGACAGCAGGATATATGACTGGATTTAAGGCTGGGGACACAGTAATTGATGTGTGTGCAGCACCAGGAGGCAAGAGTGTTAATGCTGCAATAAGTGTTGGCACTGATGGTAAAGTATATTCAAGGGATGTATCAGATTATAAGGCAGGACTTATTGAAGAAAATATATCAAGGCTAGGACTTAATAATATAGAAGTTCAGGTAAAAGATGCACTCGTAATGGATGAATCTATGAGAGAGAAGGCAGATGTTGTTATAGCAGACCTTCCATGCTCAGGACTCGGCGTTATGGGAAGAAAGCCTGATATCAGATATAATATAACAGAGGACAAGCTTGTTTCATTAAAAGAGCTTCAGCAGAGCATACTTTCTGTTGTACAGGCATATGTTAAGCAGGGCGGTATAATGATGTACAGTACATGTACAATTAATTCAGAAGAGAATGAAGCCAATGCTGACTGGTTATGTAAAGAATATGGCTTTAAGAAGATAGAATACAGACAGATTCTGCCGGGAAAGAATGGCGGAACAGATGGGTTCTTTGTTGCAAAACTTAGGAGAGAATAGACATGACAGATATTAAGTCACTTAATTATGACGAACTTGTAACATATATGGCTGGACTTGGTGAAAAGAAGTTCAGGGCTTCGCAGCTATATCAGTGGATGCATGAAAAACTGGCAGACAGCTTTGATGAATGTACCAACCTTTCTAATTCATTAAGACAGAAGTTAAAGGAAACATCAGAATATGTATGCTTAGAGCCTGTCAGGGTACAGCATTCAAAGCTTGACGGAACAGAAAAATATCTGTTCAGATTATCGGATGATAATTATGTTGAAAGTGTACTCATGAAATATCATCATGGTAATTCAGTATGTATATCTTCACAGGTTGGATGCCGTATGGGATGCCGTTTCTGTGCATCTACACTTAACGGCAAAGTCAGGGATTTAAGACCATCTGAAATGCTTGACCAGATATACAGAATACAGAAGATTACAGGGGAGCGAGTAAGCAATGTTGTAGTTATGGGTTCTGGAGAGCCAATGGATAACTATGATAATCTTATTAAGTTTATAGAACTTCTCAATGATGAGAGGGGGCTTAATATAAGCCAGCGAAATATTACTGTATCATCATGTGGAATAGTACCTAAGTTAAAGGAACTTGCTGACCTTAAGTTACAGATTACACTTGCTATTTCACTTCATGCTCCTAATGATGAACTAAGAAAGACAATGATGCCTATAGCAAATAAGTATTCAATTGAGGAGATAATGGATGTATGCAGGTATTACATAGAATGTACAGGCAGAAGAATCTCATTTGAATACAGCCTTGTTAAAGGCGTCAATGATTCAATGGAATGTGCAAAGCAGTTGATTGAACTTGTTAAGGCCCTCCCCTGCCATATTAATCTTATACCTGTTAATCCTATCAAGGAGCGTGATTATAAGCAGACTGGTAAGGATGAAGTGTACGCATTTAAAAATAAACTTGAAAAGAACGGAATAAATGTTACAATTAGAAGGGAAATGGGCAGAGATATTGATGGTGCCTGTGGACAGTTAAGGAATAAGTATATGGAGGATGTTGATGAAAGCAACGGCGATTACTGATATAGGCAAGACGCGTGCCGTTAATCAGGATTATATATATACATCTGTTGACAGGGTTGGATGCCTGCCTAATCTGTTTATTGTAGCAGATGGAATGGGCGGTCATAAAGCTGGTGATACAGCTTCACGTTTTACAGTTGAAACTATTAAAACTCTTATTGAACAGTCACAGGGAAAAGATGCGATATCCATTATTAATGATTCGGTTAAGATGGTTAATGGTCTGCTTTTACAGAAGGCATCTGAATCAGAGGATTACTATGGTATGGGAACAACGCTTGTTATCGCAACCATATTTGATAATGTATTAAGAGTTGCTAATGTAGGAGACAGCAGATTATATGTAATAGATGACAATGATATAACTCAGATAACAAGAGATCATTCACTTGTTGAAGAGATGGTTCTTGCAGGAAAGTTAAGTAAAAGCGAGGCAAGAACACATGCCAGAAAGAATGTCATAACAAGGGCAATCGGAGGAGAGGAACAAGTCGAACCAGAGATGTTTTCAATTGATCTTAAAGAAAACAGTAAGGTTCTTATGTGTTCTGATGGTCTTACTAATATGCTTGAAGATGCAGAGATATTAAGCATTGTAAGGAACAATTCCGATATAGAAGATGCAGCGAGAATGCTTATTGACAGAGCGAATGAGAATGGCGGTAAGGATAATATTTCAGTTATAATTGTAGAACTGTAAGTGAAAGGGATAGGTTATGTTAAGAAAAGGAATGTTTTTAGCTGACAGATACGAGATAATCGAGCAGATTGGCACAGGCGGAATGTCAGATGTTTACAAAGCAAAGTGCCATAAACTCAACAGATATGTTGCTATTAAGGTAATGAAGTCTGAGTTTAGTGAAGACAAGACATTTGTATCTAAGTTCAGGGCGGAGGCACAGTCTGTAGCAGGATTTACACATCCTAATGTAGTTAATGTATATGATGTCGGTGATGAGAACGGAGTATATTATATTGTAATGGAGCTTGTAGAGGGTATAACTCTTAAGAAATACATAGAAAAGCGTGGCAAAATACCTTTTAAAGAAGCTGTAAGCATTGCAATTCAGGTTGCTAACGGACTTGATGCAGCACATAAGCATAATATTGTCCACAGGGATATTAAGCCACAGAACATTATTATATCTAAGGAAGGCAAGGTCAAGGTAACAGACTTTGGAATTGCCAAGGTTGCTTCATCAAGTACAATTAATTCGTCATCAACAATGGGTTCGGTTCATTATATTTCACCTGAACAGGCAAGAGGCGGATATTCTGATGCGAGAAGTGATATATACTCTCTCGGTATAACAATATTTGAGATGCTGACAGGTACAGTACCGTTTGATGGTGACTCTACAGTTGCAGTAGCAGTACAGCATATTCAGGATGAGATACCTGCACCATCTACGGTTGTAGCGGATATACCATTAAGTATAGACAGAATTGTTATTAAATGTACACAGAAGAAACCGGACAGAAGATATCAGACAGCAGCAGAACTTATAACAGATCTTAAAAAAGCTCTTGTAATGCCAGATGAAGATTTTGTTAAGATGGCTCCGGCTTATGCAGCAGCAGGAGTGGCAGCTACAGCTTCATCTGATACAGAAGAAGTTAATGCTGGTGAGAATGATGATGCATTATCAGATGATGATATTTTTCTGGAAGATGATGAAAATGAAGATTCAGATAATGAATTACAGGAAGACGATGAGGATGTAGATATTGATGATGAGGATAATGACAAGTTGGATTTAATTATGAAAATAATTGGAATAGGAATAGCTGTTATTATACTTATTGTTACAATATTTGTTATTGTTAAGCTTGTTGGAAGCACTAAGTCACATAAGAATGAAAATACAGAAACTCTATCAACTACAGAAGAGACTGTATCAACAGCAAATGCCAAGGATACAGTTACAGTTCCTAAGGTTGAGGGCATGACTAAGGATGATGCTGTTAAAGCACTTAATGATGTCGGACTTGGCTATAAGCAGGTTGTACAGAGCTCTAAGACAGTGGCTAAGGATACTGTAATTTCACAGGGAACTAAGGCAGGTGCCAAGGTGGCAAAGAATACACAGATTATTCTTACTATAAGTGGTGGGGAAGAAGTTGTTAATACAACAGTTCCATCTGTTACAGGGGAATCAGAATCTGATGCAAGAGAAAAACTGGAATCAGCAGGATTTAAGGTTTTGGTTGATTATGATTACAGCAGCACTGTTGATGCGGGCAAAGTAATTAAGGCTTCTCCATCAGGAAGTGTGGCACAGGGAACAACAGTTACAATTACAGTAAGCCGTGGAAAGCAAATTAAGAATGTTACAATGGCAAATCTTGTAGGAATGACAGAAGGTCAGGCTAGGCAGTGGCTTGAAAATAACGGTCTTAATGTTGAAGTATTAAGTGGAACATCAGGAAATGTTATATTTTGTAATTATTCTGAAGGAACTTCAGTTCCAGAGGGAACAACAGTTACAATTATGCTAGGTAATAAGCAGGAGACAACAACAAAGGCAACTGAAGCTGATAAGAATAGCAATACTAATCAGGGTAGCAGTTCGGATAATAATTCGAATGGAAACAATAATGCAAATGGAAATAATTCTGATTCGAATAATCAGCCAAATAATGCAGAACAGAAGCCACAGAATTAATCAGGTATAATTATTTATATGCAGGGAAAGATAATTAAGGGTATCGCTGGTTTCTACTATATACATGTAGAAACCAGCGGTATTTATGAATGTAAGGCAAAAGGGATATTCAGAAACCGACACATTAAACCACTGGTTGGTGATAATGTGGAGATAGAAGTTATTGATAAGGATAATTTCAAAGGAAATGTGGTGGACATCCTTCCAAGAAAGAACGAACTTATAAGACCGGCTTCTGCTAATATTGACCAGGCAATGGTTATATTTGCAGTAAAGACGCCAGAACCTAATTTTAATCTGCTTGATAAATTCATTCTTATGATGAATTATCAGGATGTTCCGACCGTTGTATGCTTCAACAAGGAAGAACTGGCTGATGATGAATATAAGAATGAATTAAAGAAGAAGTATGAGGGGTGTGGATGTGAATGCATATTTATAAGTGCAAAGAATAATATTGGCATTGACAGGATAATGGAAGTACTGAAAGGAAAGACAACAGTACTTGCAGGCCCTTCAGGAGTTGGCAAATCAACACTTACCAATCTGCTTATACCGGACATGGAAGAGCAGGGAGAAGTCAGCCAGACAGGAGAAGTAAGCAGGATAGGCCGAGGAAGGCATACTACAAGACATTCCGAGATATACAATGTATGTAAGCAAACATATATATGTGATACTCCGGGATTTACATCACTTAATCTTCCGGATGTTGAGAAAGAAGATTTAAGATTTTACTTTGAAGAGTTTGTACCATTCGAAGGAAAGTGCAGATTCAATGGCTGTATGCATGTAAGTGAACCGGGATGTGCGGTAAAACAGGCAGTTGAAGACGGAATTATCAATTATGACAGATATAAGTCATATACAGATATATTTGAAGAAATAAAGAACAAGAAGAAGTACTAAATGTACTTGAAAACAGAAAGGTTGTTAATTATGAGTGGTTTAAAGAAAATTTTGTCACCATCAATATTATCGGCAGACTTCAAGAAATTAGGAGAAGAGCTTGAAACAATTGATAAGGCAGGAGCTGAATATGTTCATGTAGATGTTATGGATGGACTTTTTGTAAAGAGTATTTCATTCGGAATGCCGGTTATTAAGTCAGCAAGAAGTGCGACTGACAAGGTTTTTGATGTACATCTTATGATTGAAGAGCCTATAAGATATATAGAAGACTTTGTTAAGGCAGGCGCTGATATAATTACAGTACATGTTGAAGCGTGTAAGGATGTTGTTGCTACATTAGAAAAGATTAAGGAATGTGGTGTAAAAGCAGCTATAACACTTAATCCTCCGACACCGGTATCAGCAATTGAGCCTTATCTTGATAAGGTAGATATGGTTCTTGTAATGAGCGTTAATCCGGGATTCGGGGGACAGAAGTTTATACCGGAATCACTTGATAAAGTAAAAGAAATAAGAAGTTTATTAGATGCTAAAGGACTTGATACAGATATTGAGATTGATGGTGGCGTGAATGCCGGAAATCTTGCATCAGTTCTTGAGGCAGGTGCTAATGTAATAGTAGCAGGTTCAGCAATCTTTTCTGGAGATGTAGCTGATAATGTTAAGAAGTTTAAAGAAATAATGGGCGCGTGGTAAAACCACACGCCCATTAATATTATACATTGAATCTGAAAAGGATTACATCACCATCTTTAACGACATATTCTTTTCCTTCCATTCTTACAAGACCTTTCTCTTTGGCTCCATTATATGAACCACAGTCAAGTAAATCCTGATAGTAAACAACTTCTGCTTTAATAAAGCCTCTTTCGAAATCGCTGTGAATCTTTCCGGCAGCCTGTGGAGCTTTGGTTCCCTTAGTGATTGTCCATGCTCTGGTTTCGGTCTCGCCTGCTGTTAAGTAGCTGATGAGACCAAGAATACGGTAGCTTGCTGCAATAAGCTTATCAAGACCTGATGAACTTATACCAAGATCTTCAAGGAACATCTTCTTCTCATCATCATCTAATTCTGAGATTTCCTGTTCAATCTGTGCGCAGATAACGAATACTTCACAGTTATCCTTCTTAGAGTATTCTCTTACTCTTGCAACATATTCATTGTCAGCACCATCATTGGCAAGGTCGTCCTCTGATACGTTAGCTGCAAAGATTACAGGTTTAGCGGTAAGAAGGTTGTATTCCTTTAAAAATGCTTCTTCATCTTCGTCCTGACATTCAAAATTCTTAGCTAAATTACCTTCTTCAAGGAAAGCCTTAAGTCTTTCGAGAAGGTCACATTCTTTAGCAATATCTTTATTGTTATAAGAAGCACGCTTCTGCTTAGCGAGTCTTCTGTCTAATACTTCAATATCTGAGAATATAAGCTCAAGGTTAATGGTTTCAATATCTCTTATTGGGTCAATAGAACCATCAACATGAACGATGTTAGAATCTTCAAAACATCTTACAACATGAACGATAGCATCAACCTCACGGATGTTGGCAAGGAACTGGTTTCCAAGACCTTCACCCTTAGATGCACCTTTAACAAGACCTGCAATATCTACGAATTCAATAACAGCAGGTGTTATCTTTGCTGAATTATATAAAGCGGCAAGCTTGTCAAGTCTGTCATCCGGAACTGCAACAACACCGACATTAGGGTCAATTGTACAGAAAGGATAGTTAGCTGACTCTGCTCCTGCCTTAGTAAGTGAATTAAAAAGGGTACTTTTGCCGACATTAGGCAGACCCACGATACCAAGCTTCATAATAGATTCTCCTCATTAATTATTCTTATGATTATTCGTTCCAGAGTTCTTAAAATGTAAAAAAGAATCCAGTACAAAATCATATTATACAAAAATTTTTCTTTAAAAACAACATATAATTTACCTATTAAAATAATTTATATAAAAGTATAAGAATATATCTATATATTGTGCTGAAAATGATGACAAAACACTATATAAGCAATCAAAACATAAAATGGAGAAAAAGACTGTTATTAACTGCCTTCTGACATTAAATAAACTAAAAAAAGGACTTGTTTTTTAAACACTTTAAGTATAAAATTGACATTAAAGTGGTGGAAAGTGGAGCTTAATGGTAGAAAGTGGGGTGCGATAGTTATGTTGATGGGCGAATACAACCATACAATAGATGCTAAAGGCAGACTAATCGTACCGGCTAAATTCCGTGAGGTTCTGGGAGATGAATTCGTGGTTACCAAAGGTCTTGATAACTGCCTGTTTGTTTACCCGAATGATGAATGGCAGAAATTTGAAGAAAAGTTACAGACATTACCACTTACCAATAAGAATGCAAGACAGTTTACAAGATTCTTTCTTGCAGGTGCAGCAAGCGTAGAAGTGGATAAGCAGGGCAGAATACTTCTTCCATCAGTATTACGCGAGTTTGCAGGCTTGGAAAAAGATGTAGTTTTAGTGGGCGTTGCAAGCAGAATTGAAATCTGGAGCAAAGACCGCTGGCTGCAGAGTATCAGTACCTATGATGATGATATGGATGAAGTAGCAGCGAATATGGAGAGTCTTGGATTTTCTATATAATATGCAGACATGAGGTTTATTATGGAATTTAAACACAAATCAGTTCTTTTGGAAGAAACAATTGACAATCTGAATATTAAACCTGATGGAATCTATGTAGATGGAACACTTGGCGGTGCAGGACATTCATATCAGATAGCGAAAAGACTTACAGGTGGTGGCAGACTTATAGGTATAGATCAGGACGCGGACGCAATTGCGGCAGCGACAGAAAGACTTAAAGAATTCGAAGAACGGGTAACAATAGTAAGAAATAATTATTGCAATATGGACAAGGTTCTTGATGAACTTGGAATTGATAAAGTAGATGGGATACTTCTTGACATAGGAGTTTCATCGTATCAGTTAGATACAGCAAGCAGAGGATTTACTTATAATGTAGATACTGCTCTTGATATGAGAATGGATCAGAGACAGGAGATGACAGCAAAGGATCTTGTTAATACATATAGTGAGATGGAGCTTTTCAGAATCATAAGGGATTATGGAGAGGACAGATTTGCCAAGAATATTGCTAAACATATAGTTGCGGCAAGAAAAGAAAAGCCGATAGAAACAACATTTGAACTAAATGAGATTATAAAGGCTTCTATTCCGGCAAAGGTGAGGGCGACAGGAGGTCATCCATCCAAGAGAACATACCAGGCTATAAGAATTGAACTTAACAGGGAATTAGATGTCTTAGAGAATTCAATTGATATGATGATAGACAGGCTTAATCCACAGGGACGTTTATGTATCATAACATTCCATTCACTAGAGGACAGAATAGTTAAGGCAAGATTTAGAAACAATGAGAATCCATGTACATGTCCACCGGATTTCCCAGTATGTGTATGCGGAAAGAAATCAAAAGGAAAGGTTATAACAAGAAAACCTATAGTTCCCGGAGATGAAGAACTGAACGAGAATCAGCGGTCTAAAAGCTCTAAACTGAGGGTGTTTGAAAGAATATAAAACATTTATGGAGGGGAAAGTTTTGGAGAAGAGAAGAAATGTTGTAAATCACAGGACAACTGAATATCAGTATGGAAGTGCAGTAAGAAAGCTGCAGTCTGTTCCAGAAATACATACTTATGAGCATGAAAGAAGAATTGAGGAGCAGGAGCAGGAGAGAAGACAAAGAAGAAGAGAGATAAGAAGAAATAACAGGGTTAACCTTGTGTATACTACAGTGCTTGCTATCTGTGCAACAGCAGTATTTGCAATATGCTACCAGTATCTTAATCTCCAGTCAGATATTAAGACTAACAGTACTGCTGTAGTTGAGCTTCAGAATCAGCTTAATTCACTTAAGGCAGAGAATAACAGCCATGAATCAGAGATTAATGCAGGCATTGATTATAACGCAATATATGATACAGCTGTCAATGAACTTGGTATGGTATATCCAAGCAGAAGCCAGGTAATCGGTTATGATTCAAAGGAAAGTGAATATGTAAAGCAGTATAAGGATATCTCAAAATAACTAAAATGTGTGGCAGTGCGATATAAAGGATTGATAAATTTATGGACAATACCAGTGAAGCAAGAAGAAAGAAAATAATGCGCAGGAAACGCGCAATGCTTAAGAGGACACACAGAAGAATTAATGTTACATTTATAATAGTATTTGTATTATTACTTGTACTTGGTGTAAGGATATTTATGATTAACTATACACATGGGGAGGAATATTCCCAGGCGGTGCTTAATCATCAGACATATACATCAACTACAATTCCTTATATGCGTGGTAATATTACTGCAAGTGACGGAACAGTTCTGGCATATAGTGAGAAGGTGTATAATCTGATACTTGATGTAAAGAGTGTGACATCAGAGGACGGAAAATATCTTAATAATACAATAGATGCATTAGTAAAATGTTTTGGTCTTGATAAAGATAATATTAAAAAAATAATTAACGATAATCCTTCAAGCCAGTATCAGAAGCTGCTTAAGGAACTGACATCAGATGAGATAGCTGAATTTAATGAGCTTAAGGCACAGAAGAACAGCAATATATATGGTGTATGGTTTGAGGAAAGCTATGTGAGAAAATATCCGTTCAGTACTCTTGCATGCGATGCTATAGGTTTTGCATCCAATGTCAATGGTGGTGAGCTTGGTCTTGAAAGCCAGTATGACGATGAGCTTTCAGGAACAGACGGAGTTTCATACAGCTATGTTGATGAAGATCTTAATGCAGTAGAAACGACAAAGGCAGCAGTTAACGGTAATAATATTATTACAACAATTGATTATAATGTGCAGTCCATAATAGAGAAATATATGGTTGCATATAATCAGGAAAAACCATCTAAGAATACAGCTATTGTTGTTATGAATCCTAAGAATGGTGAGATTCTTGGAATGGCAAGCTATCCACAGTTTGACCTTAATAATCCCAGAAATCTTGCAAATGTATATTCTGAGGAACAGCTTGCATCAATGTCAGATACAGATGTAACCAATGCATTGTATCAGTTATGGACTAATTATTGTGTATCAGAGTCATATGAGCCGGGTTCAACTTATAAGCCATTTACTATTGCAGCAGGTCTTGAAGAAGGCGTTGTGCATGATGGAGATACTTATGAATGTAAGGGATATGAGTATGTTGGTCCTGATATGATTAAGTGCCACTCATATTCAACAATAGGAAGCCATGGTGTGCTTACATTGTCGCAGGCATTGGAAAATTCATGTAATCCTTACATGATTAATATTGCAATAAAACTTGGCAATGTCAGATTTGCACAGTATGAGAAAATGTTTGGATTTGGTGCAAAGACTGGTGTAGACCTTCCTGGTGAAGCTACAGGTATTATGTATGATGAGAATAAGATAACTACAATAGATGCTGCAACCAATTCATTTGGACAGAATGTTAATGTTAATATGGTACAGATGCTGTCAGCGTATAGTTCTCTTATTAATGATGGCAAGTATTATCAGCCACATATTGTTAAGAGAATAGAATCAGCTAATGGGGAAGTTGTTAAAGAAAATTCACCGGTTCTTGTAAGGCAGACAGTAACTGCTTCAACATCAAAGTATCTTAGAAAATATCTGGAAAATACAGTAGAATTAGGAACAGCACATAAGGCGTATATAGAGGGGTATTCTATTGCAGGAAAGACTGGTACTGCACAGAAGATTCCAAGAGCTGACCTTAAGTGGGTTATCTCATTTATAGGGCATGCTCCGGCAGATGATCCCAAATTTGCAATATACATTGTTCTTGATGAACCGGATGGAACGACTGGTACATCGGGAAGTACATCAGATGCACTTATACTTGCAAAAGATATTATGACGGAGCTGCTGCCTTATATGAATGTGTATAAGGATACAGATGAGCCATATGTTGATCCGGGAAATGCACCGGAGGAATCAGGCGTTTTAGATGTTCCTGTTTCGGAACCGGTTGCAGCTACGACAGGCAGCAACTAAAATTATGTAATAATAAGTAGAATAACCCTGCTTTACTTCTCATAAAATGTAGAAGACTAAAGCGGGGTTATTTGTCAATGAATGATAATGACACATTTGGCTGGCTCAGCACCAGTCATAGAAAAAAGCTTGTGTTAATGATAGCTGCAATCCTTATGGTTTGTATTCTTGAATGCGTAAGGCTTGGCGTAATTATGACGGTAAAGTCAGAGTATTATATGCAAAAGGCTGATGAGCTTCATCAGAGGGAGAGGAGAATTAAGGCAAAGAGAGGAAGGATTCTTGACAGAAATGGCGAAATACTTGCAGCTAATGAAGTGGTATGTACAGTTTCTGTAATACATAGTCAGATAGAGGACGAAGATAAGGTTATAAAAGTGCTTGCAGGTGAACTTGATATGGATGTGGAGGAAGTGACTAAGAAAGTAAAAAAAGTATCCTCTATGGAATATATTAAGACAAATGTGGCAAAGGATATTGGAGATGCAATAAGGGAATATGACCTGCCTGGTGTTAAGATTGACGAGGATTATAAGCGGGTATATCCGTATAATGAACTGGCTTCCAAAGTGCTTGGCTTTACTGGTGCTGATAATCAGGGAATACTTGGACTGGAAGCTAAATATGACACATATCTGTCAGGTACTAACGGTCAGATTCTTACACTGTCTGATGCAGGGGGGATTGAGATAAAGGGCAGCCGGGAAGATCGTATTCTGCCGGTTGACGGACAGGATCTGTATACAACGCTTGATGTTAATATACAGAAATATGCAACCCAGCTTGCATGGGAGACTATGGTAAAGAAAGAGGCAAAACAGGTAAGCATAATTGTAATGCGTCCGGATAATGGAGAGATACTTGCCATGGCAAATGTTCCGGAATACAATCTTAATTCTCCGTATGAGCTTAATTATGAGCCTGATGAGGAAGAGGCACAGAAGGATAAGATGGATCTTCTTAATAATATGTGGCGGAATTTCTGCATAAATGATACATATGAGCCAGGCTCAATATTTAAGACGGTTACTGCAACAGCAGCACTTGAGACAGGCGTGGTGGGTTTAAATGATTCTTTCACATGTTCAGGTGCAACGATTGTTTCTGACAGAAGAATAAGATGTCACAAAACAACAGGACATGGAACACAGGATTTTACACATACAGTGTATAATTCGTGTAATCCGGCATTTGTTGAATGGGGCAGAAGAGTCGGTACTGATAATATGTATCTGTACATGGGTAAGCTTGGACTTCTTTCAAAGACAGGAATAGATCTGTCAGGAGAGGCAGGAACGATTATTCATAAGCAGGAAAATGTAGGTGCGGTTGAGCTTGCCACAATGTCATTCGGACAGTCTTTCCAGATAACACCCGTTCAGATGTTAAGGGCTGTTTCGGCGATTGTAAATGGTGGAAGACTTGTTACACCACATTTTGGCTTATACACAGGTTCATCAGATGGTTCAGTGGTAAATGAGTTTGCATATTCAACACAGGATGAGGCAATATCATCCCAAACGAGTGAAACGATGAAAAAGATTCTTGAGGGTGTAGTGTCAGAAGGCGGAGGAACGAAAGCATATATTGACGGCTATTCAATAGGAGGAAAAACGGCAACATCACAGAAGCTGCCAAGAGGTTCAGGAAAATATATTTCATCATTCATAGGTTTTGCTCCGGCTGATAATCCACAGGTTATAGCGATGTGCTTAATTGATGAACCGACAGGTGTATATTATGGTGGAACAATTGCTGCTCCTGTTGTTAAGACACTGTATGAAAATATATTGCCGTATATTGGTATAGAAAGGTCAGTTCAACTTGAAAAAAACGATGATTGATAGTAATATATTTTTGTATACATTTTGTATGAAAGGAAGTAAACGACGATGGATTTAAAGAATAAGACGGTAATGGTCGTGGGAACAGGTATAAGCGGTATTGGAGCCGTAGACCTTTTGAATAAAGTTGGTGCTGACTGCATACTGTATGATGGCAATGAAAAGCTTGACAGACAGAAGGTGCAGGAGAAGTTAGGAGATAACAAGGCAGAGATTATCATCGGAGCATTTGATGAGTCACTTCTTCCGAAGATTGATTTGCTTGTAATAAGTCCGGGGGTTCCTATTGACAGTCCGATAGTGCTTACATTTAAGAATGCCGGTATCCCTGTATGGGGCGAGATTGAGCTTGCATATAATTATGATAAGGGTAAGGTTATTGCAATTACAGGAACTAACGGAAAGACAACAACTACAGCGCTTGTTGGACAGATAATTGCTGCATATAATGAGAAAACATTTGTCGTTGGTAATATAGGCAATTCATATACAGGTGAAGTGTTAAAGACAAGTGAGGATTCATATACAGTTGCTGAGATAAGCAGCTTCCAGTTAGAGACAGTACATGAATTCCATCCGATTGTATCTGCAATTCTTAATATTACACCTGACCATCTTAATAGACACCATACAATGGAATGCTATGCATGGACCAAGGAAAGAATAAGTGAGAACCAGACTAAGACAGATACATGTGTGCTTAATCTTGAGGATAAGTATCTTACAGACTTTGCACCTGAGTGTAAGGCTGATGTTGTGTGGTTTTCAAGTGAAAGAAAGCCATCAGTCGGAGCATATGTAGATGGTGAGATGATTAAGTATACAGATGGAACTAATGATTATGACATGTTGAATGTTCATGACATGAATCTTTTAGGAAAGCATAACTATGAAAATGTATGTGCAGCAATTGCAATGACTAAGGCTGCCGGAATTCCTGATGATATTATAATAGAACAGGTTAAGAAATTTAAGGCTGTTGAACACAGAATTGAATATGTTGCAACTAAGAATGGTGTTGATTACTATAATGATTCCAAGGGAACTAACCCAGAGGCAGCAGTTAAGGCTATTGAAGCTATGGTTAAACCTACAATTCTTATCGGCGGAGGTTATGATAAAGGCTCAGAATTCGACCTTTATGTAAAGGCATTTAAGGATAAGGTTAAGCTTCTTGTGCTTATAGGACAGACAAGTGCCAAGATTGCTGATACATGTAAGAAATATGGCTTTGATAATATCGAATATGCTGATTCAATGAAACAGGTAGTAGATATATGTGCTAAAAATGCGGTGAGTGGAGATGCGGTTCTTTTATCTCCTGCATGTGCAAGCTGGGGAATGTTCGATAACTACGAACAGAGAGGAAGAATATTCAAGGATCTTGTCAATAATCTGTAAAAAGGCGGTGCTTTATGCCGGGGAATAATAGAAATAGAAGAAATAACAGAAACAGAAAAAAGAGAAAACAATATGGATTTTACTTTGATTACACTCTTCTTTTTGTGCTTGTATTCATAGTTGGCTTTGGACTTACAATGATTTACAGCACAAGCTCATATACAGCGCAGATTGAAGAGGGTGATCCGGAATTTTATTTCAGAAAACAGCTTATATTTACTATAATAGGCTTTGCTTTAATGATAGTTGAAACTAAGATTTTAGATTATCATTATCTTAAGAAGCTTGCAGTTGTAATATATATAGGCGGACTTCTTTGCATGTTCCTTTTAAAGACTCCTCTTGGAATTACAAGAAATGGAGCTACCAGATGGATAAAGATTCCGGGTTTGGGACAATTCCAGCCTGCGGAGCTTGTAAAGATTGGAACGATTGCCATGACTGCACTTCTTATAGTGAAAGCAGGGCAGAACATAAAGAAATTCAGGACTGTTATAGTGATATGTATAATAGCCGGTTTTGCACCGGCACTGCTTGTTTATGTGCTGTCTTCTAATATGAGCAGCGCACTTATTGTAGCACTTATTTCCGTTGTTATGACATTTGTGGCATATCCGGGATATAAAATATATGTTGCACTGACGGGGCTGGCAGCGGTGGCTTTTGGCGCATTTTACTCATGGATAAAGAAGATGGCAGCGTCGGGAAATATGACTGGAAAATTCAGATTAAACCGTATACTTGTATGGCTTAATCCTGAGAAATATATTGATGATAAGGGATACCAGACAGTTCAGGCGTTATATGCCATAGGCTCAGGAGGTCTTTTTGGCAAAGGTCTTGGCAAGAGTCTTCAGAAGCTTGGATATATCCCGGAATCACAGAATGATATGATATTCTCTGTTATATGTGAGGAGCTGGGACTTTTTGGAGCATTCTGCCTGATTGCCCTGTTTATTGTAATGTTATGGAGAATTAACCATATAGCACAGAATGCACCTGATTTGTTTGGTTCAATGCTTGCAACAGGAGTATTTGCACATATTGCCATACAGGTAATTCTTAATATAGCAGTTGTAACTAATACAATACCTAATACGGGAGTATCACTTCCATTCATAAGTTATGGAGGTACGGCGGCAGTATTTTTGCTGCTTGAACTTGGGGTTGTATTTAATATAAGCAGTCAGATTAAGTTGGAAAGATAATGGGTAGTAGGAATAGTAACAGTGTAAACCAGAAAAAAAGACGGGGCAGAAAAAGAAAGAAAGCCCTTATTATATTTGCAGTTATTGCAGCTGTTGCCGGAATGCTTTTTGGTGTTACATATAAGGTGTTTGAGGCTGATACAATAGAATTTGTGGGTTCAACTCATTATTCGGATGAAGAACTTAAAAAATATATATTTGGTGGTGATTATGTTAATCTGCTATATTTCAGGATTTTTGGACAAAAAGACACCAAAATACCATTTATCCAGAAATATGATGTTGAGACGGACTGGCCGGACAGGCTTTATGTAACAGTATATGAAAAGGCAATAGTAGGTTATGTCAGGTACATGGGCTGTAATATGTATTTTGATAAAGATGGAATTGTAGTAGAAAGCTCAACGGATTTATATGAAAATGTTCCGCAGATTGACGGACTTAAGTTTGATTCAATAGTAATCAATACGAAGCTTGATGTGGGAAATGCAGATATATACAATACAATTCTTGATCTTATACAGAGCTTTGATAAGTATGATATTGATGTGGACAAAGTGTATTTTGATGCCTCTTATAATATTACGCTTTATATGGGCGATGTTAAGGTAAGCCTTGGAAGCAGCAAGGATTTTACAGACAGGCTTTTTGAATTAAAGCAGTTATCATCCAGATTCGGGACACTTAAAGGAACACTGTATCTTGATGATTATAATGGCGATGAAAGTTCTATAATTTTTAAACGTGAAAAGTAAAAAAACGGTTGATATTTTAGACGAAAAATTATAATATATTATGTAGTGCAATTTTTAGATATTAAAGGAGGCAACAACCTTGTTAGAGATAATGACTAATGACCAGGAGTCATCAGCAAAGATTATAGTTGTTGGTGTAGGTGGAGCGGGAAATAACGCGGTTAACAGAATGATAGATGAGAATATCGGAGGAGTTGAATTTATTGGTATTAATACTGATAGTCAGGCACTCACTTTATGTAAGGCTCCAACTGCTATCCAGATAGGTGAGAAGCTCACTAAGGGACTTGGAGCAGGCGCACAGCCTGAGATTGGTGAGAAGGCAGCAGAGGAGAATGTTGAAGAACTTACACAGGCAATTAAAGGTGCTGATATGGTATTCGTTACATGTGGTATGGGTGGCGGAACTGGTACAGGTGCAGCTCCTGTAGTAAGATTTCTAAGGATATGGGAATTCTTACAGTAGGTGTTGTTACTAAGCCTTTCAAGTTTGAAGCCAGAACAAGAATGGCTAATGCTGAATCAGGAATTGAGAAGCTTAAGGAGAACGTAGATACACTTATTGTTATTCCTAATGACAAGCTTTTAGAGATAGTAGACAGAAGAACAACTATGCCAGAGGCATTAAAGAAGGCTGATGAAGTGTTACAGCAGGCTGTTCAGGGAATTACAGACCTTATCAATGTACCAGGTCTTATTAACCTTGACTTTGCTGATGTTAAGACTGTTATGGTGGACAAGGGTGTTGCACATATCGGTATCGGTACAGCTACAGGCGATGACAAGGCTATCGAAGCAGTTAAGCAGGCTGTTACAAGCCCACTTCTTGAGACAACTATTGAGGGTGCATCTCATGTTATCATCAATATCTCAGGTGATATCAGTCTTATCGAAGCTAATGAAGCTGCAAGCTACGTTCAGGAACTTGCAGGAGATAATGCTAACATTATCTTTGGTGCTATGTATGATGAGAGCGTTACAGATCAGGCTACAATTACTGTTATCGCAACAGGTCTTGAGGACGGTAATGTTAATAAGGCTATGGCAGGATTTGCAGGTATGGCACAGGCAACAAGACCAACTGTTAATGTTAAGCCACAGTATACATATTCACAGCCAGCAGCAAGAACATCTTCGGCATCAAATGATGCTCCGCTTCCAGGACTTAAGCAGCCATCACCTGTTACACCACAGGTTAAGGACAGAGGAATTACAATTCCAACATTTTTACAGAAGAATAAGAAGTAATAATTTAATATAAGTATATTTAACACCGTCAGTTTGCTGGCGGTGTTTTTTTGTGCCCACTCTGTTGTTTTGACAAATTTTGCATGATATGTCGTATATAATTCCACTTGTAACAAAGAAACGGATTCAAAACAAGGAGGTGATGTACGAAACGGTTATATATGCAGATGTTCTGTTTGGAATAAACCTTGTGGCAAACCTGTGCGTGCTGCTTATAACAGACTGGATATTTAAATTTTCTGCCAGAATATCCAGAATGATTATTTCTGCCACTTTAGGAGCTGTATGGGCTGTCATATGTGTGTGTATTCCACTAAGATTTGCACTGCTTGAAAAGTTTATTACATATGTTCCGGTAACATTAATCATGGCTATGATAATGCTTTCCGGTACTAAAGACTTTAAGCAGAAAACATCAAAACAATTAAAGCTTTATATGAGGAATCTGTTGAAAGCAGGTGCAGGAATGATTCTTATTGCACTTTTTGCAGGTGGGATAATGCATTGGTTAAAGTACACATTTGCAGGGTATTTTATTGGAAATGTAATTCTGTCTGACAGTGAGCTTGTAATCTTTCTTACTGTGACGGTTATAGTTGTTGTCATTGTGCTTAAGACACTTAAAACTATCAGGATAACAGATGGTTTGAAAAGACACATTGTGATTGGCGTAGCAGAACGGGAATTTGAAATGGACGCAATAATTGATACAGGCAACAGCCTTATTGATTATGTTGGGAAAAGACCTGTTACAGTGGTTGAAAGAACGTATTTCAACGATATTCTCAGTGACATAGATAACTTACAAAAGCTTGGATATCATCTGATTCCATATAACAGTGTGGGAAATTCAGGTGGGATGATGGAAATCATAACAGCAGATTATATACATATATACGAGGGAGAAAATGTTGTGAAAAGGGAGCATGCGGCTATAGGTATGTCTCTTAGGCAGATTAATAAGAATGGGGATTATCATGCCCTTTTGGGGAAGGACATGATTATGTAGAAGAATCGGAAGTTTGAAGAAAATAAAAGGATGGATAGAAATATGGTAGTAAAGGTTGCGATGGCGGATCATTTTCAGTTTAAGGTAATGCCTTCTATAAAGAATTTTTGTTTATTAAAGCAGGGTGACGTACATTATATAGGTGGGACAGATATATTGCCGGCACCACTTGGGGCAAGTGAGGAACAGAACGCAATAGAAGCACTGGGGACAGCTTCTGATGCTGAAGCAAAGCACACCCTGATAGAACATAATTTAAGGCTTGTTGTTTATATTGCGAAGAAATTTGACAATACAGGGGTTGGTGTAGAGGATTTGATATCAATTGGAACAATAGGGCTTATCAAAGCAATTAATTCATATGATAAGGATAAAAATATCAAGCTTGCAACATATGCATCAAGGTGTATAGAAAACGAAATTCTTATGTATCTTAGAAGAAACAGTAAGATAAAAGCAGAAGTGTCAATTGATGAACCGCTTAATGTTGACTGGGATGGTAATGAACTTCTGTTGTCAGACATTATTGGAACGGATGAGGATATTATATATAGGGATATTGAAACAGAGGTTGAGTGCAAAATGCTTAAAAAGGCTATAAACCAGCTTCCGGAGCGTGAAAGAATAATAGTTGATTTAAGATTTGGTTTGAGTTCAGAGGATGGAGAAGAAAAGACACAGAAAGAGGTTGCTGATATGTTAGGAATTTCACAATCATATATTTCAAGGCTTGAAAAGAAAATAATGCGTCAGTTAAGAAAAGAAATGGTTAAAAGTTGTTGACATTTACCCCTTCCTTATGGACAATAGTACAAGAAATATTAATGGGGTACTATAATGAAACATCGTAAAACATTTAGAATAGATAAATTATTCGGACTGGCTACGCTTGTCTGCTTGCTGGTTATCACTTTAATGGTGTATAATGATTTTTTTAAGGATACTGTAAGTGAGGGAAACGTTATTGGCAAAGAAACCGAGAGCGAAACCAGAACAAGTGGATATCTTAATGATAATAAGAATGTTGAATCTAAAGGGGCGTCTTCAAAGGCTGTAGTCTGTCTTGATCCATCAAAAGGTGGAAAGGATACTGGAGTGTCGTCATCAGGCAGGAAGGAAAAGGATATAAATCTTGAAATGGCTCTTGATATTAAGTCAAAGCTTGAATCCGATGGTATTGAGGTTGTCATGACAAGAACATCAGATAGGGATGTTACAGACGAAGAACGTGTAAAGATATGTAATTCGTCAAAAGTATATATATGTGTGTCACTTAGAATGAATTCATATAATGCAGATACATCAGTTTCCGGTGCGGAGAGTTATATTCACACGACAAAGCCTGTTGAGGCAGCAGAGCTTTCAAGGATTATTCTTAAGAGCATGGAAAAAAGTACTGGAATTAAGAATCGTGGAGTGAAAACCGGTACAGTTGGAGATGCAAAGGATAATTATTATATTAACGCTCATAGCAAATGTACAAGCACAGTAATAGATATGGGTTTTATAACTAATGTATCAGATTTAAAGAAAGTAACAACTGATAAAACTAAGACAGCACAAGCCATAGCAGATGGCATAAAAGATTATTTAAAACAAGCGGGGTTATATTAATGGCAGGAATTAATCAGAAGAACATAAGAAATTTTTGTATTATTGCACATATTGATCATGGTAAGTCAACACTGGCTGACAGAATAATTGAAAAAACCGGACTTCTCACATCAAGAGAGATGCAGGAGCAGATTCTTGATAACATGGATCTTGAGAGAGAAAGAGGAATTACAATTAAAGCTCAGACAGTAAGAACTGTATATAAGGCATCAGATGGACAGGAATATATATTCAATCTTATTGATACTCCGGGACATGTCGACTTTAATTATGAGGTATCAAGAGCACTTGCAGCCTGTGATGGTGCTATACTTGTAGTAGATGCGGCACAGGGAATTGAAGCACAGACACTTGCTAATGTATATCTTGCATTAGACCATGATCTTGATGTATTTCCTGTAATTAATAAGATTGACCTTCCAAGTGCAGAACCTGAAAGAGTTATTGAAGAGATTGAGGATGTTATAGGAATAGAGGCACAGGATGCACCGCTTATATCAGCCAAGAACGGAATTAATATTGAAGAGGTTCTTGAACAGATTGTAACTAAGATTCCGGCACCATCAGGAGATGCTTCCGCACCACTTTCAGCGCTTATATTTGATTCGTTATATGATGCATATAAGGGTGTTATCATATTTGTAAGAATTAAAGAAGGTACTGTCAAGAAGGGTACTAAGATAAGAATGATGGCAACGGGAGCTGTAGAAGAGGTCGTTGAGGTTGGATATTTCGGTGCAGGCCGTTTTATTCCATGCGATGAGCTTACAGCAGGAATGGTTGGTTATATTACAGCAAGTATCAAGAATGTAAGAGATACAAGAGTTGGTGATACAGTTACTGATAATGACAGACCATGTGAGCAGCCGCTTCCTGGTTACAAGAAGGTTAATCCTATGGTTTACTGCGGATTATATCCGGCAGATGGCGCCAAGTATCAGGATTTACGAGATGCACTTGAAAAGCTGCAGCTTAATGATGCAGCCCTGCAGTTTGAGCCGGAGACATCTATTGCACTTGGATTTGGCTTCAGATGTGGATTCTTAGGACTTCTTCACTTAGAGATTATACAGGAACGACTTGAGAGAGAATATAATCTTGACCTTGTAACAACCGCACCGGGCGTTATATATAAGGTTCACAAGACGAACGGAGATGTAATTGATCTTACTAATCCGTCTAATATGCCGGACCCTTCTGAGATTGATTATATGGAAGAGCCTATGGTAAGTGCCGAGATTATGGTTACAACAGAATTCGTCGGACCTATTATGAAGCTTTGTCAGGAAAGACGAGGCATATATAATGGAATGGAATATATTGAGCAGACAAGGGCACTGCTTAAGTATGACCTTCCTCTTAATGAGATTATATATGATTTCTTTGATGCACTTAAATCACGCTCAAGAGGTTATGCATCATTTGATTATGAGATGAAGGGGTATGAGCGTTCTAAGCTTGTCAAGCTTGATATTCTTATTAACAAAGAAGAAGTTGATGCACTTTCATTCATTGTATTTGCCGGCAATGCTGAGGAGAGAGGCCGTAAAATGTGTGAGAAGCTCAAGGAAGAGATTCCAAGACAGCAGTTTGAGATTCCTATTCAGGCAGCTATCGGAAGCAAGGTAATTGCAAGAGAAACTGTCAAGGCACTCAGAAAAGATGTACTTGCAAAATGTTACGGTGGTGATATCTCAAGAAAGAAGAAACTTCTTGAGAAGCAGAAGGAAGGAAAGAAGCGTATGCGCCAGATTGGTAATGTAGAGATTCCACAGAAGGCGTTTATGAGCGTATTAAAGTTAGATGATGAATAAAACATATGAAAAAGGGATATATATACATATCCCTTTTTGTGTACACAAATGTTTATATTGTGATTTCCTGTCTGCTCCGGCTGGTGATGCTGTAAAATATGCTTACACTAAGGCACTTATTAATGAAATCAGAAATACAGCAGATGGGCAGGTAAAAGATAAGATAACATCCATATTCTTTGGCGGAGGTACTCCGTCAGTACTGCCTGATGGCTGTATAGCTTAAATA
>ERZ779974.331-NODE-331-length-24144-cov-2.17236_pt1 | contig 24144 bp, 17 predicted proteins | sample MGYA00511026_ERZ779974 | MGnify/ENA primary metagenome ERZ779974 (study PRJEB29588, sample SAMEA2153010) | human gut metagenome | biome: human gut; feature: human-associated habitat; material: faeces | place: Denmark | collected 2008/2010 ... | reverse complement strand
GCCGCCTCAAAGGACGGTAAGACAATTATTGATGATGTGTATTTTACATCTCCATATAAGATACTCCCCCCTTTTTATAACGATAACAGCCGATTTGCATCAACCATGATAATTTCCATATCTGCCGGACTTATGGAGGGCGACAGACAGGACGTTTTCATACATGCAAAAGAAAATGCAAACCTTTTATGCACATCACAGGCGTTTGAAAAAATTCACAAAATGAATAACGGCGAGGCCGGACGCACCATAAAACTCACAGTTGATAGCAATGCAACGCTTTGGTACGAGCCGCTTCCCGTCATTCCGTTTGCAGACTCCGCATTTACAAATCAAATTGACATATCATTAAAGGACAATACATCCCGCTTTGCACTCACTGATATTATCAGTGCAGGACGAATAGCACACGGGGAGGCATTTAAATACAAATATTACAACTCGTTAATAAACGCTTATATCGGAGATGAACTTGTCTTTTTCGATAATACAAGATACTCTCCTCGCAAATCTGATTTAAACGGACTTGGCATGTTTGAAAAACATTCACATCTTGCCACCGTTCTTTTGCTGAATTTTCTCCTTACAGAACGGGAACAATCCTCAATATATGAAAAAATAAATGAAAATCCCGAAATGACAGGAGGCATTTCAGCAATTGAACACGGATTTATAATCAAAGTTCTCGGAAACAACGCACAGCAGCTCCAAAATGTTACAAGTCTTCTTAAACATATCTTAAACATACTTTAACAAAAAAGATGAAAATATCACAAAAAAACGTATAAATCTGTTAATCATTTTGTAATTTTTAATTAAATTGTATTGACAAATATATATCAAGTTGTTACAATAAAAATCGTGATGTAATATTTTTGTAACAAACTTAAATAATTCATTACAAATTCTTTTAACAAAAATACAATTTACTTATAAAACGAATAATTATGGAGGATAATATGTTTAAGGAAGGCTTGACAAAAAAAGCATTATCACTTGGAACAGCGTTGACAATGTCTGTTGCTTGCGTACTTTCATCGTTTAGTACACCTGCTGAGACTAAAGCGGCAACAATTCCGGGAATGATATATTTCGACGATCAGATTACAGATGATGACAATACTACAGATGTAGATGACAATACAGACGATACTGTAACAACAGGTTCAGCTATCAACTCAGCAATCAAAGTTACAACAAATTTCAGCAAACTCGGTATCGTTGTTAAAAAGAGTGGTTTTATCAATGTAAACAAAAAAGCGGGAAGAGGTACAGTCATTGGAAGGCTTTACAAAGGCTATAAAGTAAACATCATTGGTTCTACAAATAAAAGCTGGCTCAAAGTTAAATCAGGAAGAGTTTCAGGATATGTAAACAAAAAATATTTAGCAATCGGTACTGATGCGGCAAAAGTTGCAAATAAATATGGTACTGAATATGTAAAAGTTAATAAGTCAGCAAAGAAAATCTCATTAAAGAAATCAAAAAATTCAAGTGCAAAAACACTTACAAGCATTAAGACAGGAAAAAGCTACAAGTTAGTTAACTTATATAGTGATGGATGGGCAAAAGTTAAATCAGGAAACAAAACAGGTTATACTGATAAACTTTCAGCTATGACAGCTTACTACTCATTCAGCAACGCTCTCACACTTAACGGTGTCAGAGCAAGAAAATACGGTTCAAGCAAAGGATATAAAGCTTCCGTATATGCACAAAAATTTGTCGGAAATCGTTACGTATGGGGTGGCACAAGCCTTACTCGCGGAACTGACTGCTCAGGCTTTACAATGAGTGTTTACAAAAAGTTCGGATACAGAATTCCTAGAACTTCCCGTGAACAGTCAACATACGGAAAGAAAGTCAGCTTTTCGCATCTTGCACCCGGAGACCTTATCTTCTATACACACGGTACAGGTCGTGTAAACCATGTTGCAATGTATATCGGAAACGGTAATATTGTTCATGCAAGCAATCCAAAGACAGGTATCAAGATTTCAAAATACAATTATTCAAGACCTAAATGTGCAAGAAGAATTGCTTACAAATAATTTAAGATAATTAAAAGCCACTGAAAACAGTGGCTTTTTTAGTGCCATAAAAGTGCAAACGTCAAACTGTAAATAACTCTGACATCTGCACTTATTTTATTTGAAAAATTCAAAAACTTCTTGACAAAAGCATCCCTCATACATATAATCATATATATCCTATCGGATTAGTATGATAAGTATGAATTTAAATTTAATTTGTTTAGTTGGAGGGTTATATATTATGAAAGAGATATTATGCTTTGGAGATTCAAATACATATGGACTTATCCCGGGAACTACATCCCGCTTTGACCGTGATACACGCTGGACCGGTATACTCGAATCAGAACTTTTTTCAAAAGGTTATAAGATTGTCGAGGAGGGTTTGTGCGGCCGCACTACAATTTTTGAAGATGAACTTCGTGACAACAGACGTGGTGTAGATATGCTTCCGGCTCTTCTCGAATCACACAATCCTATCGATTATGTAATTCTTATGCTCGGAACAAACGATTGCAAAACTTACTACAACGCCTCTGCCGGACTTATCGGAAAAGGCATTGAAAAGCTTATTGCACAGATTAAAAGCTACAATTCAGAACTCGGTATACTGCTTATGTCTCCTATTGTTTTAGGTGATGAAGTCTGGAAGCCTGAGTATGACCCTGAATTTAACAAAACTTCCGTAAAGACTTCACATAAACTAAAGGATGATTATAAAAAATGACAAAAAAATCCCGCCTGCCATTTTCTAGCAGCCTCAGATGCCGCATCCTACAGTGACGATGATATGGAACATATGGATGCCATAGGCCACCGTCACCTTGCAGATGCAATATTAAATCTTGGTTTGTTTAACTGATGAATCAGTTTGTTTCAGTATTGGTGTCAGCATTATCTCCGCTTTCATCACCGCCGGATGTCCCGGTGCTTTGAGAATAGCTGAATTCATACGGATTTTCATTTTCAACATCATATTTATAACTACCCTTAACAGTGACATTGTTTTTTGCATTAGCTGCAAATCCAATTTTAAGAATATCTTTATCTTTCTCCAGCAGCGTGTAAACGACAATGTCTTTTTTGCCAAATGTGATACTGTCTCCGTTGTAACGTTCAAAAACTTTGCTCAGGGTGCTGTTTCCATCCTCCTGTTTATAATACACGTCTTTAAGCTTTGTATCGAAAACTATGAATGTCTGTGATTTTGTACCGTTATATGTCAAAATTGCATATCTCTGTTCATCCTGCGTATCCTGAACCCATTTAATATCACAATAGTAGCCTTTTATATTCTTAAACGACTTACTTACGCCATCCGGCGTTATCTCCACTTTTTTGATTTCCTCCGAACCTGTACTGTCCTTTTGTGTAGTAACTCTTATAATCTCACGGTCAGAATCATTATTTAATAAATGCGTAGTCTTTTCTGCATTATCAGAAGTATCAGCTTTTTTGTAGCTTTTTAACTCCGCCTTACTAAGCTCTTTTTTTACAAATAACTTTTTATCTGTATCCCACACATAGAACATTTTGTTTCCTGCAATTTTGCTCTTTATAACACCTGTTGTATTCTCAGGAATTTTAAACTCACAGGAATTTGCCGAATTATCACTCTTTTCTGCAAGGTAAATCGGTTCTGATGCTCTGCGCAAATCATTTCCTTCTATATTCCAAAGATAGTATTCCTGCAGGCTCTTTATATTCTTTTCTTTTTTGGTCTTTGCTTTCTTTCCTAATGCCACTTTCACGTTTTTGTCAGAAACCTCTATATCCTGTCCCACAGAAATCTCATTTATGCTGTCATTATTGTAATCTGATATATGTACCTCAAAATCTTTGTTAAAATGAAGCTTATTCTCTTCTCTCACAGAATACAAATTATCAAGGCTTTCCTCCGCAAGTTTATTTCCGCTGTTGTCCTCAAGTATTATACTAAAACGGCCATCATAACCGTTATCATTTTCAGTTCCGTCCATCATAACAATTTTTACAATTTTTTCAAGTCCGTCAGAACTTTTAACCGACGCTTTTGTTACAACCTTCTGATTATCATTTGAAAACAACGGTTCGCTTGTGGTATTTGTCTGCGATTCATTTGCATTGCCATCCCACAAACCTCCGTTCCACAATATCTGAAGCGGTCTTACCATAAACCACCATATGAATATAAGCAGACACACTAAAATAACTATCTGCCTGTCCTTTTTTTTCACCTTTTGCTGATATAACATTTTTGATGCCCTGTCCTCAAGGTAATTTTCCTGAAATGTTACCAGCGATGGATTTATGATTTTCTTTCCTTTATTCATGTTAATTATTTCCTGAGCATACTCTGCACGCTTTTCCAAGCCGAAATAACTAATCGTGTCCTCGTCTGCCGCCGTCTCAATATCCCTGCATATAAAATAATACGCAAGCCACATAAATGGGTTAAACCACTGAATTGACATAATGACAAATGCTGCTGCTCTCAAAACCCCATCATGCCTGCCGGCATGTATATCCATATGTTTAATTATGTACTTTGCCTCTGCCGCCTTCATCTCCTGCGGTATATATTTCTTCTGATTAAATATACCCGTCATAACAGGTATGTTTAATTTTTCACGCTGATATATATCACTCTCAAGCCTCTTCGCCCCGCTGTTAAGCCAGTTTCTTATGCGTGCCTGTTTCACAAACGTATATATACATATAAAAACGGCTCCTGCTGCCCATATAATACTGCAAAATCTAAAGTTTATGTTTACGGTAAACGGCTCGACAAAAACACTCCGCCATCCTTTTAAACTTCCGCCATTCGAAACAAACGAAAGTCCCATCGTCTCCATAAAAATATGCACTTTCCTGTTAAATGATGGAACAATCGCAAAGATGCTCGACAGCGATACGGGACATATGCTTCTCACCAGATAAAGCATCCACAAATACATAATAAATTTTTTTGGAATATTGATAACAATAAATCTTATAAACAATATCACCGGCAAAGCTGCCGCCGAAACAATGGCAAGCAAAAAAACAGTATAAAATAGGCTATACAATATATTCAACCAAGATTTCCTCCTATTTGTTTATCTAAAAATTTCCATATAATATCATAATACCACTTTATTGTATTGTAATCAGAACCATAAATCTCATGTTTTGAATTTGGTATCTTAATAAGAATAACATTTTTATTCGCCTTTGCAAACTTATCCTGTCCCTTGTTGTCAACAACCATATCATTGTCTGCCTGCATCAAAAGTACAGGAATGTCAACCTTATGTGCATTTTTCTGCAGCTTTTTAACTGCATTCATCGCACCTACACTCCATCCGTAAGTTGCACCATTCATATGATACCTGTCATTTCTTTCACGTTTTTTAAAGATGTATTCATATCTTGCACCACAGGTGCAGCATCCAAAATCATCTTCTCTATCTCCGGTAAATGCCTTTTGACCAATGACGTATTTCTTTCCAACCGGAAACAATGCCGCATATGCCTTCAAAAACTTTACCAATAACTCAGGCATCCCGTTGTATCTCATTTTAAGCATAGGTGACGTTAATATTGCACAGTCAAACAAATGTGGATATTTCTCCAGTACCAGTGCTCCTATGGCACCTCCCATGGAATGTGCATATAAAATAATTTTTTTATCTTTCTCTGTTTCCTTTTTTACTATGTCATTTACAAAACCCGCAAAGTCACTCACATATTCATCAAAACTTTTAACATACACCTTTGATAAATCGTCCACGTCCCTGTCAGACTTGCCATGCCCTCTGTGCTCCGGTATATATACCGAATATCCCTTGCACAAAAAATAGTATATAACTTCCTCAAACTTTTCCGCAAATTCACAAAACCCGTGAGAAATAACTACAACCGCACGCTCATTCTCATTTATGAACTTCTCATAATAAAGTCTTTTTCCGTCCTTTGTACCATAATAACCTGACTCCTTCATTTTTGAGAGCTTTGGCACAACTGTCTTTTCCATATCCTCAATAAATCTGCTGTCTTTTAGATACATATCGCACATAACAATCTCCATTCTAAAATTAAATTTCTCAAATCTCTGATTTTTAATGCATTAACATGTCTGAATAATACCATATTTATTCGTATTTGTGTATTTATTTAATCTTCATTTTATTGTAAAATAAATATATTATGATTCGAAAGGAGAAAATTTATGAATTTTAAAAATATTAGTGTAAAATTCAAAATCATGATGCCCGTCGCATTAATATCAATACTTCTTGTAATATCAAGTTTAACTTCTATAAGAATAGCAAATAATATGCTCAGTGTAGGTCAAAAAATTTCCGGCAATTACTCGGCAAGCCTTACCCAACTTGGTGAGATATCTGAAAAGTTTGAAAAATTAAATGGTACTATCTACAAGCACTGCATTGCTACAGACAGCGCGGCCAAAGAACAACTTGTCACAGAATACGAAAACACCATAAATGAAATTTCAAAACTCATTGCTAATTTCAAGAAAACACTTGATACCGGCAAAGAAACAGAGATTTTTAATAAATTTCAGGAGAATTACAATGCATATCTGACAGACTACAAAACAGCAATAAATGCCAGTGCATCAGGTCAGGGTACTATTGCTGCCCAGATGGCAAATGATACTCTTATAACACAATCTGCGAAAATTGAAGACAATATTACACAATTACAGGAAACAAATCAGGCTGCTATGGATAACGGTGTTCTTAGACAGACAAGTGTTTATAAAACAAGCCAGATCAGCGGTATAGTATTGCTTGTAGCCGGCTTAATTCTCGGATTAAGTGTACTCTACATATGCTATAAAGCCGTATGTCGTCCTGTTGCCCGCATGAATAAAGAACTTACTGAAATCATAGACGATATAAATTCCGGACACGGTGACCTTACAAAACGGGTTTATGTCGCAGGCAATGACGAAATCGGAGTTATCGGTATAAGTGTTAATCATTTTATAGAAACTTTACAGAACATTATGAAAAAAATCACCAACAACACAAATCAGCTTGAAAGTATTGTTGGTACGGTTACCGACAAAGTTGTTAAAGCAAACGACAACTCATGTGACATTTCAGCAGTTATGGAAGAGCTTTCATCATCAATGGAAGAAGTATCCGCAACCGTTATATCTGTAAATGACAATACAAACTCCGTTGATTCAAGCATTTCTGAACTTTCAGGTGAATCAATAAAACTTCTTGACTATGTAAACGAAATGAAAGTTCGTGCAAATGAACTTGAAGAAACCGCTGTTAAAAACGGTGACAATGCAAATCAGATTATTAGCGAAATTGTAGAAAGTCTTGAAAATGCAATTGAAGAAAGTAAGAGCGTGGACAAAGTCAACGATCTCACAATGGATATATTAAACATCTCAAGCCAGACAAATCTTCTTGCATTAAATGCTTCCATTGAAGCAGCAAGAGCCGGAGACGCCGGAAAAGGATTTGCCGTAGTAGCTGATGAAATCCGCCAGCTTGCTGACTCGAGCAGAGAAGCGGCAAACAACATACAGAATATAAATGGAATGGTTATTGTTGCAGTCAAAGAATTAACCAAAAATTCAAATGAAATGATTGACTACATAAAAAACAATGTAATGGAAGACTATGTAGGCTTTGTAAAATCAGGACATCAATATAGCAATGATGCGGTGCACGTTTCTGAAATAGTCAGCAAATTTAATGATATGGCATCATCCATAAAATCGTCAATGTCAAATGTTGCAGAATCCCTCGATGGAATTTCATCTGCAATTGAAGAGAGTACAAACGGCATAACGACAGTTGCAACAAACACAACAGACTTGGTTGCAGGCATTGAAGACATCTCATCAGAAATGACAACAAATGAACAGATTTCAAATGAATTAAAAGATGAGGCAGACCGATTCGTCACATTATAATCACAATAAGATTATTTAAAACGGGAGATATTGAAAACATATATAATTTTCAATATCTCCCTTAATATTTTAAGATTCATTTCATAAATTTATTTACTTAATATTATATTTATCTATTTCATATTTATCTACTTCATAAATTTATCTATTGCTTCTTCAAGCTGATGTATCGCTTCTTCATCATCATTTTTGGCAGCATGAACAATACAATGTTCTATGTGGTCTTTCAAAATAAGTTTTCCGGTGTTATTTATTGCCGATTTTACTGCTGAAAGCTGTATCAGCACTTCTGTACAGTCCCTTCCGTCCTCCACCATCCGTTTCACGGATTCGAGATGTCCGATTGCCCTCGACAGCCTGTTTACAACGGCTTTAGTCTGTGTATGGCTGTGACTATGACTATGTTTTTCTTTATCCGTATTTTGAACATCACACATATTATCCCTCCATATCTTTCCCAAAAAACTATATTTTTATTATTTATCTCACTGTAATTTTAAACAGTAACAGTATTTTCTCTATCCTTTATAATTACTTTCTGATATTTTTTAACTTCTCCATCTCGGCTGCTGCATACAAAGCGGAAGTTCCAGACCTGCATCCAAAAGCAATTGTTCATCAGTCAGAATTTCCTTTGCTTTTGCGTCTTTCATTATTCTTCCATCCGCCATCAAAATAACCCTGTCACAAACTTCAAGCACCATATCAAGGTCATGTGAAGCGATTATTTTAAGCTGCTTTGTTTCCTTTAAAATATTTATAAGATTTCTTCTGTTCGCAGGGTCAAGTGCAATTGATGGCTCATCCATCAATATTATATCAGGCTCCATTCCAAGGATAGTAGCTATCGAGACCATCTTTTTCTCCCCGCCCGACATTTTATATATCTGTCTGCCACGCAGATATTCAATATGAATACTCTTTAGAGCATTCTCAACTCTTTTCTCTGTCTCACCCTCACTCAATCCATAATTTCTCGGTGCAAAAGCTATCTCATCATAAACATTTGACATAAAAAGCTGGCTTTCCGAATCCTGAAACACATATCCAATCTTCGCTCTTATTCCAGCTAGATTTTCTTTAGTGACAGGTATTCCCTCTATCTCTATGTCACCCTGAAATCCTAAATCCAAACCGACAAGAAGTTTTAGCAATGTTGATTTTCCGACACCGTTTGCACCAATAAGACCTATGTTTTCATCGCCCCTTGCATTTATAGAAATATCATTTAAAATATTTTTTCCTGCTTCATAACAAAAGCTGACATTTTTTATATTAACAGTTATATCATCTACCATTTTAATCCCCATTTCTTTATCTCCATCTTCATATTATTATGACAAAAAAACATCTTATTTTCAAGTTTAAAACCCTTCTCTAAACTTTTGCATTTCATGTGTCTGATTCTTATCATGTTTTCCAAACTTTCACTATTTTACACAAATTATTCCAAAAAATATCCCCCTGGGAAGCTTCCAGACAGTATTATAATATGTTAATATAACACAATAAACGTATTATCAATAATAAAAAAAGTATCCGGACAACGATGTTCACAGTTCAGATGCTTTTTTTATTTATATTAAATTTTTATAGAATGGAGTGATTTATATGCATATGGCAGATGCCCTTGTCTCTGCAACAGTTGCCGGAACCATGTATGCACTTTCGGCAGGCGCAGCAGCTTATTCAGTAAAAAAAATTCGTCTTGAGAATGACGACAAAAAAATTCCTGTCATGGGAGTTATGGGTGCATTTATTTTTGCAGCCCAGATGATAAATTTCACAATTCCGGGTACAGGTTCAAGCGGGCCCCTCTGTGGCGGCATGCTTTTGCCAGCCTTATTAGGCCCTTACGCCGCTTTTTTAACACTCATCAGTGTTTTACTAATTCAATGTCTTTTCTTTGCTGACGGCGGTTTGCTGGCGTTTGGATGTAATGTATGGAATATGGCATTTTATGGATGCTTTCTCGGATATTTTCTCGTGTGGAAACCGATTATCAAAAAAGGCATAAACAAAGCAGGAATTATAACAGCCTCTATCCTCGGCTCAGTCATTTCTCTTCAATTCGGAGCATTTAGTGTATCAGTCGAAACAAAAATCTCAGGCATCACTGAACTGCCGTTTATGACATTTGTAAAAACAATGCAGCCGATACACCTTGCAATCGGACTTGTCGAGGGACTTATAACTGCCGCTGTACTTGTATTCATATACGAATCACGTCCTGAAATGCTTGGGACCAATAAAAACGAAAACTTTGTCACACACGAAACAAACACAGCATTGCCGCAAACAGACTTTACCAAAAAATTATCACTGAAAAAGATACTTACAATTTTATTCACAGTTACACTTGTAACAGGAGGAATTATTTCCCTCTTTGCTTCTTCACACCCTGACGGACTTGAATGGTCTATAGCAAAGCTTACAGGCTCAACTGACATTTCAGGAAACTCCGATAAAGTACATTCTGTATTTTCATCAATACAAAGCATGCTTTCGTTCCTGCCTGATTACGCTTTCAAAAATTCCGATACAGTGGGCGGCACATCATTTTCCGGTATAGCCGGTTCACTTATCGTACTAATTCTTTGCACAGTCATATGCCTTATAATCAGGTCTGTAAGCAGACACAAAAACAAATAGGAAAAATACAAATGACAAAAAGAAAACCGAAAGATAAAATCGGAAATACAATACATGAAATAACAAAAATTGACGAACTTGCAAGGCAGGACAAATTGATAAATAACATACACCCCTTAATTAAACTTATTATAACCATCGGATATATACTGCTTGTCATATCCACACCAAAATATAATGTAAGCAGGCTTGTTATAATGGCAGTTTATCCGGTGGCAATGTTTATTCTTGGAGATATAAATTTTAAGGACAGTATTAAACGCCTTAGAATAGTTCTGCCGCTTGTCTGTCTTATAGGAATATTAAATCCTTTTTTTGACAGACATGTACTCTTTCGCTCTAACGGCATTGAACTAACTCAAAATTTATCGCTATTTAAAAACCTTGCCATAACAGGCGGCATAATATCAATGCTTACTCTGGCATTAAAAGGTATACTAACCGTAATTGCATCATACATCCTCATCGCAACGACAACAATTGAAAAAATATGCTATGCTATGCGTCTTATAAAAATTCCATCTGTAATTGTAACACAGGTAATGCTCACCTACAGATATGTCACACTTCTGCTCTCTGAAGCAGGACGCATTACTCAAGCATATGCTTTGCGTGCGCCAAATCAAAAAGGTATAAATATTAAAAACTGGGGTTCACTTCTCGGTCATCTTCTGTTACGCACAATTGACCGTGCTGACGAAATTTACAATGCCATGCTTCTGCGTGGCTTCAATGGAGATTTTCCAAACCCCGAAGGCAGGAAAAACAGTAATAAAAAAATTTAAAAGTTCCAAACTAAAATCACAAAATTTAGAACTAAAAACCCCCGCACTCTATAAAAGAAGCGGAGGTTTTTAGTTAATTATCAATCCCATTTTTAATGGCAGGATTTAAAGAATTATTCATTAATTCTCGTACAACTTAAATTTCTTTATATAATTACTCATATCTGTAGACAGATTCTGTAAAGCTACTGCACTCTCACTGATTTCATTGATTGAAGAACCAATCTCCTGAACTGAAGCTGATGTTTCCTGTGTACTTGCGGCATTTTCTTCTGCAATTGCCGAAAGACTCTCGAGAACACCACTTACATTGTTCTTAGCACTATTGATTTTATCCACCTGAGCTGATATCGTCTCTGTAAGCTCAATAACCTTGTCTGTCTCTTCAGTAAGACCTTTAAACGATTTTCTTGTATTACCAAGTCTGTCAACCTGAATAGCAACATCATTACTTACAGTTTCCATTCTCTTAACACTTATATTTGAATTGTCCAAAAGTTCTGAAACTATTCTTTCAATTTCATCAGCACTGTTCATACTGCTGTCAGAAAGACTTCTTATCTCATTCGCTACAACAGCAAATCCTTTTCCATGTTCACCGGCTCTTGCTGCTTCTATGGATGCATTAAGAGAAAGAAGACTTGTCTGGTCTGCAATTGACTGTATCAATTCAACTGCACTTCTGATAGCCTCTGCCGAAGTATGTGTTCTGAATGTCTCGTCTTTTAATGTTGCAATTTCTTCTGAAGTATTTTCGCTTATCTTAACAAGCTCCTTGAGCACTTTTGATGTCTCGTTGCTCATGTCTTTCATTTTTTCTACAGTTTCAGATAATATTCTCATAGAATCCGTACATGCATCTATATCATTGCCTATACTTATAACATTTTCATTTGCACGCTGTGTATCATCAGCCTGGCTTCCGGCACCATCTGCAATCCCCGTAACAGCCTGTTCAATACCGGATACGGTATCATCTACCTGTTCAATGCTGTTTTTCAAGGCAATCGATGCATCATCCAGATGATTTCCATTTTCCATAAGAGACTTTGCCATAGCAGCAAGTTCATCTTTCAAAATCAAAGCTGAGCTTGCAAGCATACCAATTTCATCATTTTGTTTCGCAACCTTATGTACACTTATATCTCTATGTGCCAAATCAAGCTCTGCCATACGGTTCATTGAAAATACAACATCCTTTATAGGTCTTGCTATCCTTCTAGGAACCACAGTTCCTATGATTCCCATAATTATCAATATAATTATGAGTGCAATACCTGTTCTCGTATACACCTTATTTACAGGAGCATTTATTTCTGATTTATCGCAGCAAAGCACCAAAGTAAACGAATATGTACTGCTTACAAAATATACAGCATGCTTTTGTTCACCATTATAAGTATAGTCCAAAAATCCAGGGCTGACTTTCTCTTTCGCAACCATTTTATCAACTATATTCTGTACCTCAGAAATACCAATCTTTTCCCCAATCAGTTTTTCATTTGGATGCCATGCCACATTGCCACTTCCGTTTATAATATACATATAGCTGCTTTTTAAGCCATTGACCTTGACGGATGCCAATGAATTTCTCAATGTAATAGGTGTAAGAACTATATTGGCACCGCTTCTGTCAATCTGCTTATCAAATGACTGACCAAGTATGGTGGTAACATCTTTCATAGATGTACTTATATTCTGTTGCAGTGAGTTCTTTATATAAGGAATAATCAGCACCCCAACAAACAAAACTGTAATAAGGATACCCATATATACAAGCCCTGCTATTCTTACAACAATAGATTTATGCTTTGCAACTTCACCATTATGCTGATTTACTTTATCCTCATTTTTGCTTTTATCAGTATCTTGTATATTTTCGCTCTCAACAGATTTTTTTGTATTCAATTTTCGTTTGGTATTTTTTTTCTTAGTCCTTGTCTCTTTATTCTTTGACATAAAATCTAATTTTTTTTTCATACGTCCAACCTCCATTTAATACAATTCAGACTAACTATATATGATATTTTATAGCAAACTGCACAAAAATTCAATCATTTAAAACTGATATTTTAACTTTTCAGTAACAGTTCACACAATTTATTAAAGCCTAATTTACTCATAATAATAATGTTGTATCATAATCATATATATTAAAAAATCCCCCATGCCAAAGCACGGGGGAATAAACATTCATATAAGAAACAACTTTAATCCTAGTTGCTTAATGCCTTCTCTAATGAACGACGAGTTGCAGCTTCGTTCTCACACCACTTGAGACACTCATCATATCCATAAGCGGCTGTATCTTTCTTCATCTTCTGAACAAACTTGTTAAACTCTGCATCTGTCTTAGCATAAATAGCATTCCAAGAATTCTCTTTGATAGATGTTGTAACCTGTTTCCAAGTTGTCTTTAATTCATCATCCTTAGCACTTGCTGAATAAGATGTTGCAGGAGCAACTACATAATTTCCACCTTTTTCCATGTATTCGTTAAGGTTCTTGCAACCTGTCTTGTCAACCCAATCCTGCTGAATCTTGTATTCAGGAGTTGTAATGTTGCTCTTCCAGTTGTCACAGTTGTATGTTTCACCATTTGAATCAGGGTTGTCAGCATCATTAGCCCATGTATCAAATGCAGCCTGAATCTGTCCATCCTGGAATGAGCCCTTATGTTTCTCCATCTTTGTCTTTCCATCAGCATGAGTCTTCTTACCAAGTTCTGTAAAGTATGTATTATGATCCTTGTCATAATCCCATGTCTCTCCCTTAGGACCATACTTGTATGTCATAAATCCTTCCGGAGTTGCAAAGTAGTTGATGATTTCCATACATAAGTCTGGGTACTCTGTCTTTGCACCGATTGTTGTGATACGGTCACCACCCTGTGTATTCATACCATAAACGATAGGTTTTGCTTCCTCAGGTTTCATACAATACATGTACTTGCCTGCTTTAAGATGTGCATCTGTATTGTATCCAAGTGAACCGGAATAGTTGAAGATTGAGAATAATACACCACCACTCTTAACCTTAGCACTCATCTGGTCGTATGTCTGTGTCATTGAGTCAGGATCTACAAGACCTGCACGATATAAGTCATTGTAGAACTTAAGCATCTGAAGATATGGTCCGTTCTCCTCGAGTGCATCATGGAATTTACCTGTCTGAGGATCATACAATCCAATACCCATCTCATCATAACCATAGTAAGCTGTAACTGTTGACTTAACATACATAACCATTCCGTCATCCCAGTCAGACCAAAGTGAAACAGCATATGTAGGATTTCCATTGTCATCCTTAGGGCAGATATCATGCATCTTGATAAGCATATTCTTAAATGCATCAAGGTCTTTAATCTTAGGATAACCTAACTTCTTATATAAGTCCCAACGAGTATCCCATGTATAGAAGAATGCATCATGGTTCTTACTGTTTGTTGCAACGCTGTGAGCAATACCGTATGTAGTATCTTTTGCACCGTTCGTGATAGTCTTTGTAAGACCACTGTTTTTCTTAAGGGCATCTGCCATATGCTTCTTAATGTATGGTCCGCAGTCTGTAAGAAGATCATCTTCATTCCAGTCAAGAAGAAGATCATTCTGAACAGCGTCAACATAATCTTTTGAATCACTACCCCAGATAACGATGTCACCAAGGTTTCCATTCTGTGCACGTGTCTGATATACACCATCTGCATCAGGAATAATATTCAGCTCAACATTGAACTTTTCTTTAAGTACATCTGCCCCCCAGCCTGTCTGCATACCCTGTGTATTCGCCAACTGACTGTAGACATCTAATTTTATAACTCCATTTTTCTTTTTCGTACCACATCCTGTAAGCATTGATGTAGAACCAACAACCATACTGCCTGCAAGCAATACAGAAAGCATTTTTTTACTAAATGCAGCTTTTCTCATAATTTTCCTCTTTTCTGTGTTGTATATTAAAGTTCTACGGCATGTGCACAACACAACACAAACCATTACTATTTCCTATGTGTATATTTTACAATTTAACAAAAAAATGTGCAATATTTTTAAGCACTTTTATTACCCTCACTTTTTTTGAAGATATATCCTATAATTTCTACATTTTTTATTTTTTTAATTACTTTTTATTTTCTTCTGCTTTTTTGGCAAGCTTTTCATAGTCAATATTTTCATAATCGGATAAATCAGCTTCAGCTTCTTCATCGTCACTTTCCTCACCGTTGTTATCTCTTTCAATCTGCAGGAATATCGGCTTTGCCATTCCGCTTATTGTAAGAATAACACATACCGGACCTATTATTATTCCAATAAACTGTGTTGTCCCCGACCACATGAATAATAAAATTTCAAAGGCAACAACCAAAAATATCAATATTGTTTTCTTGAAATATCTAAGTGATATTGTAAATGAATTTTTCAAAGTATTTACAACCGTATTCTCATATCTTCCCATAAGAGCATACGAATATACATAATGTGTAAACAGTAAAAACAATCCAAGAACAAACACTATCAAAAACATAATATTTGAATCTTTGACATTATTATAAAGCTGGAAATCAAGATACAATGCATATACTGCAAATGTCTGTATCATACCTGCTATACCGCCTTTAAAAAAACTTGTCTTAAACTCTTTGAAAAAAGGTTTTAATATATAACCTTCCTCATCATCTACCATCTTTAATGTTATTGAAAATGCGGCTACCGATGCGGCTCCCATCGTAAAGGCTCCGATTATTCCACATGGAATCCAGAACAATCCCAGCCACTTAGGAATTGTAAGAGCAAGTAACAGTGGCAGACTGCAGAAGAGCCATAAAAAATTAAGAACAAGCACATCTACAAGTCTCGTGCCAAATTTGTACAATGGACTTTCAAAGAAACCATTTTTAAACATACTATAATTTATCCTCCTATCTGACTATAAATTTTGCTTATATTTTTTAATGGGTGACCGCTTACGCAATCACCCATTTATAAAAACCATAATCAGATTATCAAATTTTGATATAAAATGCAATATATTGTAATATCAACCCTTAACTGCACCAAGCATGATACCTTTCTCGAAATATCTCTGCATGAACGGATATACACAAAGGATAGGAATAACTGATACCATTGAAATAGTATACTTAATAACCTTTGTATTCATAGCCTGTTCAATCGCAGACTTAGCAGTTGAAGAATCTGCACCGTTCATCAATGCTCCGAGGTTTGATGACTGATTCAGGTAAATGTAAAGTCTGTGCTGTAATGTAAAGAGATTAGCATTACCTGACATAAGGATAAGGGAATCCTGGAATGAATTCCAATGTCCTACTGCACCGAAAATAGCGATTGTTGCAAGGATTGGTTTACTAAGAGGCCATATAAGCTTTCTAAATACCATCATATATGAAGCACCGTCAATAAATGCACTTTCCTCAAGTTCTGCCGGTATTGACTCTATGTATGTCTTTACCAGGATAATATTATACGGAGCTACGATAGCAGGGATAATATATGCTGAGTAATGGTTTGTCATACCAAGCATTGCAAAATTCATGTACCATGGAATAAGTCCTGCATTAAAGTACATTGTGATAACAAGGAAACGATACCAGAAACTTCTGTGCCACATCTCCTGCTTTGTAACAATATAACCGATAAATGCTGAAGCAACTACCATAAGTGCAGTACCAAGAATAGTTCTTGATACAGAAACAATAAATGCTGAACCAAGGTCTCCTACATCTTTAAGTGCAAGATAATTCTGGATATTGAATCCTTTTGGCCAGAAGTTTACGATACCTCGCTGTACATAATCGTTTCTTGATACTGTATTTACAAACAGATACCAGAACGGGAATATACATGTTATTGTAAACAATGTAAAGAACAAATAGTTACAAATATTAAATACTATATCACCAGGTGTAAGACGATATTTTCTTTTATGCTTCTTTTCGTATTCTCTTTCTCTTTTAGCATCTTCTTTTTCCTGTTTTGTCATTGCCATATCGTACTCACCTCCTATATAATACTCTCACCACGAAGCAGCTTAGATGCTCCATTGGCAGCAAACAACAATACTACGGATATGACTGATTTAAACATACCTACAACCGTTGACAACGGAATACTTCCACTGCTTCCCATACCTAACTGGTATACATAAAGATCAAGTACTCTAAGTGACTGTGCATTCTGTGCTGTTGAGAAACAGAGATACTGATCAAGACCATTTGTAAGGATGTTTGCAATTGACATAAGTAAAAGTACGAAGAATGTTGGTAAAAGTCCCGGAAGTGTTACATGCCACATCTTCTGGAATCTTCCTGCTCCATCAACCGTTGCCGCCTCGTAAAGACTCTGGTCAATTCCTGAAATACCGGCTATATAGATGATAGCAGACCATCCGACACCCTTCCATGTGCCCCAGCCCCACATCTTAAGCCACATATGTGAGTTACCAAGCAGGTAGTTATGACCTTTTGCATCAGCTGCAAGCATACCAAACTCTTTCATAAATGTATTGATAAATCCGTCTGTAGAGAAAATGGCAATAGCGATAGCATATACAAGTACCCAGCTTATGAAGTTAGGAATTGTTGTAAATGTCTGTACAAATCTACGGAATCTTAAACTCTTGATTTCACAAAGGAATACAGCGAACATCATCGGCACCCAGCTTGTAAGTACGTTTAAAGCACTAAGACCAAGTGTGTTTTTCATAACATTTAAAAGGTCACGTCTTGTAGCTGCATTCTTGAATAAATATGTAAACCACTTAAATCCTACAAAATTGCTCATTGATAAAGTTCCACCGGCTTTGTAATCGAAGAATGCATATCTCCAGCCCCAAAGTGGTAAGTAACAGAATACGAATGCAAGTGCTGCAAATGGAAGGAACATAAGAAAAAGCTTATATTTTGATTCCATTTCATACTTATCTGCCTTGTCTGCCTTAGGCAGTCCAAGCATAAGAACAAGCGTTGTAATAAGCATAAGAACTGCAAACACTATGTATAAAACCATTCCGCTCGGAAATACAGGTTTTACTCTTCTTATATTCTCACTGTTCTGAACCATATTATAGCTTACATAACAAAGAACAATACCTGCTATCTGAACTACCGAACCTGCAAGTGAAAAAACAAGTCCAAATCTCTGTAATTTGAGATTTCCTAATGACATACATCCACCTGCAATAGCAAGTGCTATACCCACTATCAATAAAAGTGAACCTATAAATACAATAACAAATACACTTTCATCAACCCATCCCATACGCAATGCCCTGCTCGCACCATCAGTAAGACTTGAATATGAGACACCAGATGTAAATAATGAAATAGTTCCATCAATCAGTTTAGTAACTCTCGATGGACTAAATGCTGGAAAGAATGCTGCGACTATAGCTAATATTATAACTAATCTCTGCATCACAAAGACATAGTCTAACGCACCTCTCCTTTCTTTTTTTTCTTCTTTCATAATGACCTCCTAAATCATAATTGGATAATCTTTCGGTTGTTAAAACCTTTATATTTTATTTCACCTTCTTCTTGTGATAATTATATAAATTTAAGCTTCAAAATACTACCACAAATTATTGACCGAAAATACATTTATTTTTCATACAACTTTAACATTAATTAATAATGTGCATGCAAAATTTATTTTTAATACATATTTTTTTACATAAGCGAAAAGACTGCCATGCCCAAAAGCACGACAGTCTTTTTATTTAAACATTTATTATCTTTTTCAATAAACAACTGAATAGTCAATTTATCTTTTTATTAGTTTTTCTTTTTCTTAACGTATACTACAACACCTGCTACAACAACCACTGCAATAACAACTACTACTGCTACAGTTCCTGCTGATGAACCTGAACCTGAATCAGTGCTGCTTGTGCTTGTTGTTCCTGAACTTGAAGTCGAAGCACTGCTTGTATCTGCTGCTGCCGGAGTAGCCTCAACTGCATCAGGGTTGTCATTGTTAAATCCGCTGATTGTAAATGTGATAGTAACGCTGTCCTTTGGTGTTAAGATTGATGGATTTTCGTATCCTTCATTCTGATATGTATTTACACAATCAAACTGATAAAGTTTAAGAAGCTTTGTATCCTCATTTATATATGGGTCTCCTGAGAATGCTTCTTTTCCGTCAATTGACAACTTTACATCAGTAACTTTAACTGTTCCATCCTCTACTGCGCTAAGAGGAATATCTGTTGATGCATAGATAAGTGAAATAACATTGTTTGTTCCGTCTACATCAGGAAGTGCACCGTTGAGTCCTGTTACACCGATAGTGTATGTTCCGTTTCCTGTGATTTCTGCATCAGTAACAGTAGTTCCCTCGAGCTGCTCTACACCATTGTCTCCTGATTTAAGTAATCCGTTATAATCTAAATCCTTAATATCTGAACCGTCACGTCCTGTTGTTGGGTTGAACCATGCATCACGAAAAATCCATGTAGTTGTCTGCTGGAAACCTAAGTATGCGTGATATGTTCCATCCGGATCAAATTTTGCCTTTCCAGCTTTTATTCCTGCCTTTGTAGACTGTGGCTTTGTTGCCGCATCTGCTGCATTAGGTACCGCACTTACAGTAAGTGCCATTGCAAGAGCGCATCCTGCGATAGCTGCTGAAATTTTTCTTAAAGATTTTCTCATATTAAATCTTCCTCCTATACTTTACTTTTAATATCCGACGGCGATTTCAATTAAAAACAGACTTCGCCGACTTACCAATACTTTATCTTAATTCTAGGGGTAAACATTGTAAAATAAAACCATATTTTTTTGACATATTTACCCTTAGAATTAGTTAATATATTTATTTAATTTTTTAATGTAATCTACTCATCCGCGAAAATCAACGGCATACGAATTGTTATCTTTGTTCCGGCGTTCTTTTTGCCGTCAACCGTAATTCCATACTGCTCACCATATTGAAGTTTAAGTCTCTGATTTACGTTACTTACTCCTATATGACCTTTTTCTGCTGCCTCTCCAGAATTTATGGCATATCTTAGTTTTCCAAGTTCATAGTAGTCCATTCCAACACCATCATCCTCAACAGTGACAATTATAACGCCCATTTCCCTGCTCACATGAACCGTAAGATTTCCTCCGTCCTCACTTGATTCAAGTCCGTGAACAAATGCATTTTCAACAAACGGCTGAATTATAAGAGGAAGCACCTTCGCATCCATCTCGACATTTTCATCAACGATTACCTGCGAATGTATTCTGTCTCCAAATCTGTAATTTTGAATTTTAAGATAATATTCAATAAGCTGGACTTCAGATTTAAGTGTAACTTTTTTATCACTGACCTGAATATTTCTTCTCATTATTTTGGCAAGCATCTTTACAAGTTCTTCTATCTCAGGTTCTTTATTTATCTTTGCCTTCATCCTTATTGTTTCAAGGGTATTATATAAGAAATGAGGATTTATCTGGCTTGCAAGCATCTTAAATTCCACCTCACGCTGTTTTGTGTGAATTTTTTCTTTCTGAACCTGCTCATCAACAACTTTCTGCATAAGCGCCTTGTTGTCATCCATCATTTTTTCCAATTCTTTGTATAACTCGGCAATTTCATCCTCTCCTGAGATTTCAGTAACCTTATCATATTCACCTATCGCAACATAATGCATCTGCTTTCTCAGAAGTTCCATTCTGTTTGCATACATTTTTGAGAAAACAAGAATCAGAATTACCGATGCAAAAAGTCCCGCTATAACTGCCGTATAACTCTTCAGACTGTTCATATATAAATTCGAAGTAAGGTCCTGATACCTCTCAATTGTTGCAAATGTATAATGAGGCGAATTTTCACCTTCAAGCCTGTTAACCATCGGATAAATTTTGTTATATACAAGCAGATAATCCTCAACAACCTCGGTAATTCTTCCTGCAAATACATGATTTTTCATTTTTTTCAATTTTTTTGAGAGAAACGGTGTATCCGCCTCCATTGAAAAATTTGTGTAAATCGTATCTGTATCGTTAAATAAAAGTATAGTATGCATTGAACGCTCAGTAATTGTATTCACGATAAAATCATTTTGAAGCTGCACACAAAGTATACCGACAATAGTTCCATAATCATTCTTTATCGCCCTTGTAACCTGCATATGATTCTGCTTTGTTGTCCTGCATCTTCCATAATTCCAGCACGCCTCTCCATCCCTCTCTATTGTAGGTTTATACCAGCTTTCCGACTTGACGGCATCCCCAAGATAAAAGAAATAATTGTTTGCACTTATAGGTTTATTATCCACAAATATTTTTATATCTGATATTTCTCTTTTATAATAATTAAGATATCTGTCTATTATACCAAGTTTTTCATTACAGTCATCCTCAAATTCCGATATACTTTTGTATTTCTTTCCTGTAATTTCGTTCACTTCATAATTTCCATACAATTCATCACACACATCCAGTGCGACAGTCATGGAATCCCTAATCTGATTTTTGACGATTTCAACTTCACTTTTCTGTGTATTTTTATTCAGACTTATCATGTTTGCCTGATTTTTGGCATTTGTATACAAGCTTGCACTTATAAACGGAATCATCCCGCCAACAACATATATAAGTATCATCCTGTGATGTAATCTTAATCCGCCCTTTATTTTGTTTCTGACTCTATCAAATATTTTCATCTGTCTGTCCTTTACCGTTTTTATGACCTAATATTGTCACTTTTTTACATTATAGTAATTCAGAAAAATATGTGCGTCAAGATTTGCTTTTCTAATATATTTATATTATGATGCAATTGTCAAAAGCAATGTAGCAATCCGTGGCATCAGCAGAGATAATGATAAGTATAATTGGGAAATATCCGATAATCATACATCGGAAGAATGGAGAGTTAAATGTTTAAAAAAAATAAATTTTTGATATTCTTTGAAATCGTATGTGCTGTTTCAATATGTCTTTTTGCTGCCAGAATATTAAAAACCAAGGCAGCTTCGGTTTACAGCACTTCCTTGTCATTTTTTTCGGATGACAATAGCGCCCCGGAACCATCTGCAACACCCGAATTTAACGGTATGGTAACTTCGTCCCACACAACTGCTGCCACCTCGTCAGCAATAACAATTGAATGGGACTCCGTAGAAGATGCTGATGGATACAGTCTTGCACTTACATACAACAATCAGACAACAACACTTGATACGGAGGACACTTCCTATGAAATAAAAGAACTCAGTCCAGCGACAATTGTCACATACAACTTGACATGTTACAAGAAAAATATACTCGGACAAAAACAGTACGGAACTGTCTCACAGGAATTTAAGACCTGCTCATCAGTCACAAAAGTCACAGGTATTGCTTTAGCTGACAAACTGACGGCTGCTGACGGCAACGGTCAAATCACTTTGGTCTGGGATACTCTCGGCAACGCATCGTATAAGGTATATTATAAACCAAAAGAAAATTCCGAGTTTGTACTTTCCGGTCTGTCAACATCAAATTCATACACTGTCACAGGACTTAATGCCTCTGCCTACTACGATTTTTACGTTCAGGCTTATTGTCTTACGGAAGAAAATACCGGCGACGCATCAAATATTATTTCTGACGCAACTCTCCCTTCCATTGTTTCGGATTTCAAATCCGAGGTAGAGACAGAAACCCAGATTGAACTCTCATGGAACGAGAATGCAAGCGGAAATTATTACAACTTATACAGAAGCGTAAACGACGGTCCGTATGAACTTCTCTTACAGACAACAGAAACTTCATACATTGACCTTAATCTTGACCCCGGTACCGTATGTTCATATCAGATTACAAGTGTCAGTGAAAATACCGGACTTGAAAGTGCAAGAACAGGCGTACTCCGCTGTGCTTCAAGACCGACCGCTGCCAGCGGCGTTGCCATAAGCGAGGGAACAGCAGAGTCCATATCTATTACATGGGAAGAAAATAATACTGCTACCGGTTACCTTATATATAGAAAGAAAGGCTCAGGTTCATATGTCTACCTTGCAAGCACAACCTCTCTTTCATATACGGATACAGGTCTTGACTCAGGTACCAATTACCGCTACAAACTGCTTACATATACAGACACTGCAAACCACCCTGCACTCAGCTATTCAAACGAAGTAAAAACTTCTACTCTGCCTGCAAAACTGACAGTTACGGGCAAAGCAGGCTTTGGAAAAGTAAGACTTTCGTGGCCTGCAACAACCGGTGCACAGGGCTATTACATATATCAGTTTATTGACGGCAATTATCAGCTCATTGACACCCTTAAGGGAAAATCAAATGTTTCAAAGACATATGAAAACATGACCGTAGGCACTTCATATATCTACAGTGTGTCAGCCTACAGAACTGCTTTTTCCCAAAGCTTTACCGGTGAAAACTCAGAACAGGTAACAGTAAAACCTGTAAAAACAAAAAAGACTACTACAGTTCCAAGTTACTACAAAACAAAAAAGACTTTGCTTAACAGTGCTGCATGGTCTAAAGTAGCTTCGGTGAAAAAATATGCAAATTACAATAAATGCGTAACAATCCCCGGAATAAAATCTACAAATGTCGGCGGATTTGAAAGCACAAAAATGTGTCCTCAGGGAATAACTTTTGCAAAGAAATATCTGCTCATAACCGCCTATGACACATATTCTGAGGAAAAATCCGTCATTTACATAATGGATAAATATACGAGAAAACTTCTTTCCGTTGCCGTACTTCCAAACAAAACCCACGCCGGCG
>ERZ779974.322-NODE-322-length-24510-cov-2.7163_pt1 | contig 24510 bp, 27 predicted proteins | sample MGYA00511026_ERZ779974 | MGnify/ENA primary metagenome ERZ779974 (study PRJEB29588, sample SAMEA2153010) | human gut metagenome | biome: human gut; feature: human-associated habitat; material: faeces | place: Denmark | collected 2008/2010 ... | reverse complement strand
TAAAAAAGACGGATTTTACGCAGCCGGAAAAAGAAATGCTTGGCAATATGGCGGCTACCGGTCTGTCCATGGGCTTTATGAGTTCACTGGTTAATATCGGGTCGCTGACCCTTCAGACGGCGATTAACAGGCTTGGACAGGACATTATCGTAGCTCATACGGCGGCGCGGAAAATATCCGAAATGTTTATGATTATGTTTTCGGTATTCGGACAGACCATGGCGACATACTGCGGACAAAATATGGGCGCCGGGCGTATAGACCGCGTCAAAAAAGGTATATGGCTGGCACTTTTATATACCTGTATCTGGTGTATGCTGACCGTTGTGGCAAGTTATACCATCGGTGCAGGGCTGGTTGGACTGGTTACGGGAAGTAAAAATGAAGTCGTGATACACACGGCAACGGTGTATCTGAAATTCAATACCGTATTTTACTGTGTAACGGCGGTCATCTGCATTTTAAGAAATGCAATGCAGGGGCTTGGCGAGCGGATCACCCCGCTGGTGTCGAGTTCGCTTGAAATGATAGGAAAAATCGTTATTGCAGCGGCACTTGTGCCGAGAATCGGTTACAACGGCGTTATCGTTGCAGAGCCGCTGGTGTGGTTTATTATGGTCATACCGCTGGTTGTAAGAATTTATACCATGCCGGTGATGCGTGGGAAAAAACAAATATGATATCATTATAATACAGAAATACAAAAATAGCGGCAAAACCGCTAAGGAATGAGGAGTTTTATGGAACAGATGATGGAGTATGTCCCAAATATGTATGCAACATTTTGGGCATTGGTACCGCCGCTGGTGGCAATTATTCTGGCACTGGTGACAAAGGAAGTTTACAGTTCCCTTTTTATCGGAATTGTAATCGGCGGATTATTTTACGGCAACATTTTTCAGCAGGGATTCAGTTTTGAAAAATCGGTACTGCACATTTTTGAAGACGGACTGGTCGGCGTTTTATCAGACCCGTATAACGTCGGCATTTTAATCTTTCTTGTAGTGCTTGGCATTATGGTCAGCATGATGAACAAGGCAGGCGGTTCGGCAGCCTTCGGACAGTGGGCGGGACGTCATATCAAGACCAGAATCGGTGCACAGCTTTCAGCGGTTCTGCTGGGGATGCTTATTTTTATTGATGATTACTTTAACTGTCTGACGGTCGGAAGTGTTATGCGGCCGGTCACGGATAAGCATCAGGTATCCAGAGCAAAGCTTGCTTATATTATTGATGCAACGGCAGCACCGATTTGTATTATTGCGCCGATTTCTTCATGGGCGGCGGCAGTTACGGGCTTTGTAGAAGGCGAGGACGGTTTTGCGGTCTTTATGAATGCGATTCCATATAACTATTATGCATTGCTTACAATTATTGCAATGCTGACAATGGTTTTATTTAAAATTGATTTTGGTGCAATGGCAGTACATGAAGCCAATGCGGCAAAGGGAGATTTATATACAACGCCGGAGCGTCCGTATGCCAATTCCGCACCGGATACGGTAAAGGGCAGAGGTACGGTAGTAGACCTGCTGTTCCCAATTATTACGTTAATTATCTGCTGTATTATCGGCATGATTTACACCGGCGGTTTCTTTAGCGGAACAGGTTTTGTAGAGGCATTTTCGGGAAGTGATGCTTCTGTCGGACTGATGCTTGGAAGCTTTTTTGCACTGGTAATTACGATTGTATTTTATGCACTGCGTAAGGTACTTACCTTTACAGAAAGCTGCGGCTGTCTGCCGGAAGGTTTTAAAGCAATGGTTCCTGCAATTTTGATTCTTACCTTTGCATGGACATTAAAGGGTATGACAGATAGTCTTGGTGCAAAAGAATATGTTGCCGGACTGGTAGGCGGTATTTCAGGACCATGGCTGGCATTATTCCCGGCAGTTGTATTTGTTGTCGGTGCGTTCCTTGCGTTTGCAACAGGTACGTCATGGGGAACTTTTGGTATTTTAATTCCAATTGTAGTCAGTACATTTTCGGGAACGAATCATACAATGATGATTATTTCCATTTCTGCCTGCATGGCGGGTGCGGTATGCGGTGACCACTGTTCACCGATTTCGGATACAACGATTATGGCATCGGCGGGTGCACAGTGCAGTCATATCAATCATGTATCGACACAGCTGCCTGTATTGGTTGTAGCAGCTGTTTCATGTATTACATACATTATTGCAGGATTTGTACAGAGTCCTGTTCTGCCGCTTGTAATCGGAATTGTATTGATGGTTGGCACGCTTTTTGGCATAAAGTATCTGATGAAAAATATCGGTGTGCGCGATAAGAAGGATAAGGTACAGTAATGGCGGATAAAATCAAAAACATTAAAGGAAGCCTGATTCTTCTGCTGGCAGCGTTTATCTGGGGAACGGCCTTTGTTGCCCAGACAAGCGGTGCGGATTCGGTAGGGACGTTTACATTTAATACCTGCCGCTCAGTGGTTGGAGCGCTTTTTTTACTGCTGGTGATAGTGCTTTTGGACAGTTACGGAAAACGTACCTCAGGCGGGGGAAAAGACACACTACAGGAGCCGTATTCACGGACAAAGTGGCCGGTAAAGGGCGGCGTACTCTGCGGCATAATTTTATTTGTGGCAATGTCCTTACAGCAGTATGGAATCGGTATTTATCCGGCAGGTGTGGCGGCATCCGGCAGGGCAGGCTTTCTTACGGCAACGTATGTGGTGCTGGTTGCCATCTGTTCCGTATGGATGGGCAAAAAGCTGCATCCGCTGATTGTGGTATCCATTGGCGGCTGTATTGCCGGAATGTATCTTTTGTGTATGTCCGGCGGATTTGCAGGGATTTATATGGGCGATGTGTGCGAGTTTTTGTGTGCAGTCGGTTTTATGTGTCATATTCTTACGGTTGAACATTTTGCAAAGGAAGACGGCATAAAATTATCCTGTATTCAGTTTGCGGTATGTGCTATACTGTCAGGTGTGATGATGCTTTTTACCGAAAATGTCGATTTTGCCGGAATATGTGCGGCAGGACTTCCGATTTTGTATACGGGTGTATTATCGAGCGGAATCGCCTATACCTTACAGATTATCGGACAGAAGTACGCACAGGCTTCGGTAGCTTCGATTGTAATGAGCCTTGAATCCGTCTTTTCGGTACTTGCGGGCTGGCTTGTATTACATGAGGTGTTAAGTCCGAGAGAACTGACCGGCTGTATGCTTGTGTTTGCAGCGGTGATTCTGGCACAGGTTCCGGATATGCTGAATCATTCAATAAATGAAAAAGGGTGAGAAAATGAAATATACATATTATCAACTGGGTATTATGGCGGCAGTTGTATCGTTTCTTGGATTCGTCGTTGAAAATATCTGGCTTGCCATGACAAAAGGGTATATCAATAACAGGAATATGAATGCGCCTTTTTTACTGGGCTATGGATTGCTGATTCTATTTATGTACACGGTATTTGGCACACCGGCGGCATTTAAAATGTTTACCAAGGAAAAGGTGCGCTGGAAGCGGTATCTGCTCTACTTTTTATGTTCATTTGCCGTTGTCTGTGTAGGTGAAATTGTGCTGGGCATTGCGGTGGAGGCACTTTGTCATATTGAATACTGGAATTATTCCAATATTCCGATGCACATTACAAAATATACGTCCATACCGACCAGTACGGCATTTGCGGCAATGATTACAATTCTGATGGGAAATGTATTTCCGGTTTTAATGGACGGAATCTGCCGGATTAATACGCAGTGGGCAAAAATCATCTGCGCCGTACTTTGGATTGTGATGGTGGCAGACTTCTTTATCAGCTTTGGACATATGATAAAAGCCAAAAGCTTTTATTTAAAATGGAAAATTTTTTTAAGAGCGAAAAAGTAGCGGAAAAAAGATGAAAGAAAGGACAGGCGGCTGTAAATATACAGTGCCTGTCCTTTTTTATTATGGACGCTGTCCGAGTCCGCCTTCTAATGTCAGGGTTTCGCCTGTCATGTACTTGAAGTCCGGAGAAGCAAGCTGTACGCATACGCGTCCGATTTCAAGTTCAGCATCACCGAAATGTCCTGCTGGTGGAGTATGTACGTTCTTTTCAAAAGCTTCCGGATAAGCGTTCTGGAACTGCTCTAACTGTGAAGTCCATGCTAATGGGCAGATAATGTTGACGTTGATTCCGTCTTTTGCCCATTCTGTAGCAGCAACACGGGTCAGACCACGGATACCTTCCTTTGCAGCGGCATAAGCACACTGTCCGTAGTTACCGAATAAACCTGCGCCGGAAGCGAAGTTTACAACAGAACCCTTTGTTTTTGCAAGGTATGGATAGCATGCCTTCATATAATAGAATGCTGCATAAAGTCCTGAATACAGTGCAAGGTTAAACTGCTCTGTTGTGTGGTCTGCTAAAGAAACACCGGAAGCAGAAGCCTGTGCATTATTGATTAAAACGTCAATCTGACCGAAAGTATCAATCGTCTGCTTTACAACATTTGCAACAACTGCTTCGTTGTCTGCAGAAGCGTTGACATCAGCCTGGATTGTAAGAACCTTGATATTGTAAAGTCTTTCAAGTTCTTCCTTTGCAGCGGCAAGCTTTGCTTCATTACGTCCGGTAATCACAAGGTTTGCACCTTCTTTTGCGTAAGCGGTAGCAATACCGTAGCCGATAGAACCGCTCTTCCTCCACCGGTGATGATTGCAGTTTTTCCTGTTAAAAATCCCATAACCTAAATCTCCTCATATAATATTTTTAGATAATCGCATAAATATACACAAATCGTTTCATGTTTTAAATGAATAAGGATATTTATCACGACATATCTAACTTAATCATAACACAGTTAGACATTCCTAACAAGGAAATTTATGTAATATATAAGAATATGAATCAGCATGGGGAGTGAATAAAATCTGATAAAATGAATAAAATATAAATAAAGAATAATAAAAATGCAACATTTTATAAGATAATGTTGCATTCATATATATTAAATCGGAAAGAAGAAAAAATACTTTAGTCCTTTTTGATATTTTTTTTATTTTTTGTGCGGCATTGTATTCCAAAGTCAAAATTTGCAAAAATTTCGTCTTTTTCGTCCTGATTAATTCCGAGATAACGTTTGGTAATTGTATAAGATGAATGATTATAAATATCCATGAGCATAGCAGGCTGTGTGCCTTGTTTCCATGCGTGGTAGCCAAAGGTTTTGCGCAGGGAATGACAGCTGATATTATGGGAATGTGTAGTACATTCAGCAGCTTTCTGCACAATTCGGAATGCCTGCGAACGGTTGATTGGACGCTGCGGTGTAGTCCGTTTGGTAAAAATATAATCTTCCGGCTCAGGATTGCGTATTTCAAAATATACGATAAGAGAAGCTTTGACGTGTTGGTTTAGTGCAATGACATTCAGCTTCTGTGTTTTTTGTTCATTGACATAAATATGGTCAAAAAAATGATGTTTGTTAAAATCATAAACCATGCGCCATTTCAGCTGTAAAATATCGCCAATTCTAAGTGCAGTATAAAGTCCCAGCAAAATCAGCGCCTGATTGCGTGGGTTGGGCTGTATTGCGGCATAATAATCCATAAATTTCTGTAAATCTGTTTTGTTTCTGATAGGTTCTGTTGTACTCAATGTTTTTTCCTCCTCTATAAATGAAAATACATCACTATCTTATAAAATGTTGCATTTACAAAGCAAAAAATAGGGAAAACAGAAAAACAAGGAGGTAAGTGTGAATAATCCTTAAATTGAAGATTATTCACACAGCAATTTGTTTCTGAACGAAACAAATTGACATAATGATAAAAACAAGGAGGTAAAAACCTCTGCTCCTGCTTAGGACAGAATGTGAGCAAGCTCACATGGCATTTTTCCTTCGGAAAAACAAGGAGGTTTGTATGGTAAAGCTTACGTTAAGACCGGGTGAGTTTATTGATATCGGTGAGAATATCCGTGTGATTTTTTCAGGCGGTTCGGCAAATAACATTCATTTGCTGGTTGATGCACCCAAAGAAGTCAATATAGCAAGAAGCTCAGCCGGAAAGAAAAAGGAACAGCCGGAACAGAGTGCTCGGACATATTACAGGGGAAAAGGTATATCCGAAGAAGCACAGCGTGAGATTGTCAGTATTTTAATGCGCGAAAAGAAGCGCAACGCGGTAAATGAAAAGCCGTGACGGCAGGACAGTGTTACGGCAGAATTATGAAGCAATGTATGCAACGGAGTATACAAAGCACAAAAATGTTAATATGCGGGTGAACCTAGGCGCCTGCTTATTATATAAATCAAAGGGAACGGATTTCCCGGAAAAAACATTTTTACACACATGGAGGTAAACAAATATGGTAGTACAGCACAATATTACAGCGATGAACGCAAACAGAATGTTAGGCGTTACAACAACAGGTCAGGCAAAGTCAACAGAGAAGTTATCAAGCGGTTATAAGATTAATCGTGCTGCAGATGATGCAGCCGGACTTTCAATTTCTGAAAAGATGAGAAAGCAGATCCGTGGTCTTTCACAGGCTTTTGACAATGCAGAAGACGGTATTTCCTGCGTACAGACAGCAGAAGGTGCTTTAACAGAAGTACATTCTATGTTACAGCGTATGAATGAACTGGCAGTACAGGCTTCTAACGGAACAATGTCAGAAGATGACAGACAGAACGTTCAGAATGAAAATGACAGAGTTTCAGAAACAACAAAGTTTAATGAAACATATCTGTTAAAGGGTGATGATACTGGTGCTAAGACATATTCAGCTTCTTATAAGACACCTGTTACAAATGACATTGGTTATGCGGCTAACAAAACAGCTGGTGATTTAGCATGGTATGCAGAAGGTGGGACTACGAAGTTAACACTTGATGAATTAAAATCGGATTATCTTGAAGTAGGAACAGATGGTAAAGTTGCATTAAAGGAAGGCAAGAAATTGTATACGGAAGCAGCTAATACTACTGGTGAATATGGTGCTCAGTTAAGTGACAAAATAGCAGCTGTAACAGATATACAGGCTGTGTTAACTGCTAAGAGTACGGCATTAACAAAGCAGGATGGAACTGCTATCACAGAAGCTGGTTTAGCGGATTACTTTGATGCAGACGGTACATATAAAGGTGGACTTTATAAAGCTGCAACTGCAGATGGTGCAGCAACAGAAGTTGGTGCAGAACAGATTGCAAATTATGTAAAAGTAACCGCTTCTAATGCAAGTGATTTATTGCTCAGTTTTCAGGTTGGTGCTGACACAACTTCGGAAAATAAGATTACTGTTACAATGCAGTCAATGAGTGCAAAGTCTATTGGTGTAGATGAACTGAAAGTAACAGGTAAGGATTCTACAAATGCAGATGCCGCGGTAAATACAATTAGCGATGCACTTGCAAAGGTTTCTAAGCAGCGTTCTGCTTTAGGTGCTGTTCAGAATCGTCTGGAGCATACAATTTCTAACCTTGACAACGTTGTTGAAAATACGACATCTGCTGAATCACGTATCCGTGATACAGATATGGCTGAAGAAATGGTTAGCTACTCAAAGAACAACATTCTTATGCAGGCAGGTCAGTCTATGCTTGCACAGGCTAATCAGCAGAATCAGGGTGTTCTTTCACTTCTTCAGTAATTTGGATTATCGTAATAATCTTAGTTCCCTTGGGCAGACGTTCAGAGTCCGCCTGAGGGACTTTTTGTATATAATAAAAAATAAAGAAACACTTGCAAAATACAGACGGATATGTTATGATACATATATCGTAAGGCAAAAATAACTACAAAAAACATACATCTATGAAGCCTTTGCTGATATTAGGCTCAGGGCTTGGCAAATGCAAATGCAAATGCAAATGCAAATGTATCTATGGAATAACTCAATTCCAATTTTCCAGTATGAAATCGAAAATCGAATAAAGGGGGAGAAAGATTGAACGAAGAATTGAAAAAAACTGTGCGCGCAGTGCAGGGAATGGAACAGTACGATGAAAGTGTAAAACAGGTATTGGCACATAAAATCATACTGGCAAATATTCTTGTGAACACGGTAAAAGACTTTAAAGGAATGAAACCGGAAGAAGCAGAGAAACTGATAGAGGGAGAGCCGTATATCAGCAGTGTTGCTGTAGAACCGGGGATGACAAACAAGAAAAATGCAAATCAAAAGCGGCATGAAAAAATTGTGGGAATGAATACGGAAGACATAGAAACAGCAGAGGGAATGGTGCGTTTTGATATTATTTTTTATGTCCGGACAAAAGACGGTTTATCGCAGATTATTGTAAATATCGAAGCGCAGAAAGATGAACCGACCTCATATTACATACAGAACAGGGCGGTGTTTTATGCATGCCGAATGGTGTCTTCTCAGAAAGAGCGGGATTTTACGGGCATGAATTATAATGATATTAAAAAAGTATATACAATATGGATATGCATGAATCAAAAAGAAAACAGCTTGAATTATCTGCATTTAACGAATGAGAAGCTTATGGGGAAGACTGCAATAGAAAAAGCAGGGGATTTGATACACATTATTTTACTGGGACTTGCAAAAAACTTACCACCCTATACAGAGGAAAATAAACTGCACAGGCTGTTGGGTGCATTATTTACAAATGAGTTGACGGCAGATGAGAAAATCAGTATCATAGAATCAGAATATAACATTGAAGCGAAAAATGAATTGCGAAAGGATGTGAGGAAAGTGAGCGGATTAGGAGAAAGCCTTGTGGAAAGTGCGGCAGAAGAAGCATGGGAACAGAGCAAAATTAAGTTTATCATCAATATGAACGAAAAAGGCTACACAATAGAGCAGATAGCCGACGTTACGGAAAAGAGCAGGGAAGAAGTCGAGGCAGTACTGGAAAAGAGAAATAATGTGCGGCGGCTTTAAGCAGAGATTCAATGAATACTTGACATTTTAATGGGGCAAGCTTATAGTAGAATCACTACGATAAACAGGAGGAACATATTTATGACAAGAATAACCAAGGATACAACAATTGGCGAAGCAATTCAGTATGATGCAGGGATTGTTTCAATTCTTATGGGTGCAGGAATGCACTGTGTTGGATGTCCGTCATCAGCAGGTGAAACATTAGAAGAAGCTGCTATGGTTCATGGTTTAGACTGTGATGAATTATTACAGGATATTCATGACTATCTTCAGTCAGTAGGTTAATTCATAAATAAAATAAAAGCGGCGGGATTTACGTTTAATCGGTAAATTCCGCCGTTTTTTAGATGATATGCCGGGGGACGGCATACATTATATTTAAAAGCTAAAGTTTTGCCATAACCTGTATTGCACGGTTTTTTATAATGGAATCCATGTGTTCCGTGAAAAATAAAAGGCTGCTGTCCGGAAGATATTCTTTTTTGCCGTATTCGGAAAGAATGTTGCAGGTCTTGTTAAAGTCCACAGAAGAACAGCGGGTCTTTTCCAAAAATACATAGTAGCGCCCGTTGGTATGCTTAAATAAATGACTCTTGTCATTGTATACCGGAAGAACGGCTTTTGCGGCCTCACTGAAGGCATCCAGATTTTCAAAAGAAAAGCAGCGGATGACAGGGGCGTCTTTTTGCGTATCGGCAGACGATTTCGGTTTATTTGCCGCAGGTACGGGGACAGTTCCGGTGCCTTTTGAACCGGATGCCGAGCCTTTATTCAGATAATCATTTAATTTGCTGAAAATATTTAAAACGTCATCTTCAATGGAATCCGCGTCTGTATCAGATTCATTTAACTCATCATTAGCAGATGGCAGTGCATGTGCTGCTGATGCATCAATTGTTTCCATGGAATCATAATCCTCATAGGGGTAATCATAATCCTCATAATCGTCGTCCGGGTCGGACGGTGAAAATTTGGAAAAACGGGTATCCAGTTCTTCCGGATCGTCTACCTTTGTAACAATTAAAACGATACAGTCAGCAGAAACAGGAATTGCTTCAATCATCAGAGGAATATCTTCCGCTTCAAAACCGAATTCATAGGAAGCCTGCTGCATCATATCCTGAAAAAGCTTCTTCGCCTTTTCACTGCCGTAAGCCAGCTCACTGATTTTTAACTGCCGGGCTGCCAGGTCAGATTTATTCAGGGTGCAGCGTATTTGGTTTTCACTTAATTTTTCGATTTTCATATTATCACTTCCTATCACTATTGTCCTAAATTTATAATACCCATTTTTAGTGGATATGTAAAGGTTATATTGATGAATATATTATAAGAAATTGTAAAAAAATAAAAATAAATAAAAGATAATTTTGAAAAAATTTTATCAAAAAAAGAAAAAATATATTGCAAATTCAATATTTTTATAGTATACTCTTTCTTGAGCTGGTCAATGATAATTTTATATGCCGATATGGAAAGGAGTGGTCCTATGGTAAATTAATCTCAGAAGCGTATGATATCATCAGTGTGCAGGCACAGACGCATCATTCAACGGTGTATCTTGTAAGGCATAAGAAGCTTGATGTACTGCGTACAGCAAAGTTCGTCAGAAAAGATACCGGCGGATATATGCGAATCCTGCGGGAAGCTGATTTTCTAAAAATTCTCAGACATTCCGGAATCCCCTTAATATATGATATTGCTGAAGATAAAGATAGTATCTGCATAATTGAAGAATTTATATCTGGTAAATCTTTGACAGAATACGTGGCAGAACACAGAATGCTTACAGCTGCGCAGATAACAGACTTTGTGCTGCAGATATGTGACATACTGGAATATTTGCATAGTCAGGGCAGCAAAGGAATGGTTCATCTGGATTTGAAACCGGATAATATTCTGATTACAGATACAGGCAGTGTAAAACTCATCGATTTTGACAATGCAGTCAGGATGGGAGAAAGACATGCCACACATTACGGCAGTATCGGATTTGCGGCGCCGGAGCAGTACCACAGGCTGTATCAGGACTGCCGGGCAGATATTTATAGTCTGGGAATGTTAATTTTGTACATGGACAACGGACATGTACAATGTCACGCAGAATCTCTGCATCATAAGAAGTTTTATCCCATTGTAAAAAAATGTATTCATCACAGTATATGGCAGCGTTACCGCAGCGTGAAACAGGTAAGGCAGGCGGTATACAGTTTACAGGCAGAAAATGAATTACCAGAGAACATAAAAGCTCAAAACATTTCTCTTTATGGCACAAAACACGGTGTCGGGACAACGCACATAGCACTTTGTTTGACGGCATATCTTACCCGGAACGGTTTTCGCGCGGTTTATGTGCAGGAAGCAGATGAAGAAGATTTTATCTGCGAAATCCGTGAAAGCATCTTACAGACTGACGGAACGTTCCGGTGTGGAACAATTGCAGTATGTCCGCAGTATCATGGTGCGGTACAGGCTGACCTGTATGGGTACGACTATATCGTAAGGGACTGCGGCACAATTGCGGGGTTGTCAGCGCAGGCAGACATTAAAATTGTTGTGACAGACTTCGGATACCGCAGAAGGCTGGAGTATGAACGGCTTTTACAGTCAGATAAGGACAGTCTGATTTTTGTGAATCATACAGACGGGAATGTTTTTTATAAAGAAACAGGTAGGCTTGAAATTAAACGGCAGTTTTACAGGATACCGTGTGTCTATGACTGGAACAATGGCAGTAAATTATTAGACAGGGTATTTTTGGAAGCGTTGTCTGCAGTGATTTCTAAACCGTGCCGAAAGCAGGTGAAAGGTGGTGCAGGTGCTGGCCGGAAGTACATTATTTCAAAGAATAAGTAAAAAAAGCACGGCAGTCCGTTGGGGTGCAAAAGCAGTATCACCCTGCGTTATTGCAGTTATGGGCATTGGCGGGAGTGTCGGAACGACACACCTTTGCATGATGCTTGCAAACAGCATGGCAAACGGGCTTAAGGTGCGGACCGCATTTGTTGAGTACGGCGTGCATGATACGGGCAGTGCCTGCCTGCATCTGGCACAAGAAACAAAAAGCCTTTCGGGTGACATTCACACATTTCAATATGCAGGAATTGATTTTTACCGGTGTATTTCGGAAGAAGAACTTATAAAAATTTCAGCAATGAAATACGAGGCAGTCATACTGGATATGAAATATGGCAGCAAAGAGGTGATGACGGAGTTTTTGCGCAGCGATTTAAAGATTGTCGTTGCCGGCATGAATTTATGGCAGGAAGGACGGCTGAAAGCATTTTTAAAAAATGAGAAACTGCCGTCATCGCACTGGCGCTGTGTCACACTGGGTTATGACAGGAAACTGGCAAAAAAGCTGGAAAAAGAATACGGCATCCGGGTTGGGCTGATTCCGGCAGAGCGAAATCCGTTTGAGTTATCACCGGACGGATTTTTGGAACTTGTAAAATTAACAGAGATGTAAAAAGAAACTACAGACATCATACGGTTTATTTACGGACACCGGATTTTAAACCTATGAATATATATCACAAAATTACAAAATTTTCTGTATGAATCCCCCTTTGTGCAGAAAAAAGGCAGGGAATGGACAAAGAAAGAACATTCCCTGCCCATTTGGTATTGAGAAAAGCCAAAATCTCGTTTATAATTGTCGTACAGTTTTAGTGTACAGGAAAACAGGAGCGCCGTAAGGCAGGGTTAAAGGAGAAAATCATGGAACGGGATAGAAAAAGAAATTTAGAAAAGATAACAGCGGCAGTATCAGCAGGGATTCTGGTAATTCTTGCAGCGGTGCTGCTGATAAGAAAATATATGCCGACAGGTCAGAAAATGAGCGGATATGATTATTTTAAGACAGATTCGGCAGCAGAAAATGACAGCACACTGGTGATATTGGACAATGAAATACTTTACGATAAAGGGCGCTATATAGACGGAAGGCTGTATTTACAGCAGTCATTTGTACAGGATAATGTCAATATGCGTTTTTATTATGACAAAGAAAGCAATGCGGTTTTGTATTCGGACTGGAGCGCAGTCTATACGTATTATCCGGACGTCAAGGGGTATCGGGACCAGAACGGTAATACGTATGATACGGAGTATGAAGTGATAAAAACGGAAGACGGTGTGATTTATATCGATTTCGAATACATGGCAGCAGTCAGCAACATTTCCTATGAATATGCAAAAGAACCACAGCGTCTGGTGCTTCATACAACCCATGAAGAACAAAATGAAGTGACAATCCGCAAAAACACTGTGGTGCGGTATCGTGCAGGTATTAAAAGCAAAGTACTTGAAAAGGTGAAAAAAGGTACAGTGTGCCAGTACGTGGGTGCGGTAGATGATGACTGGATTGAGGTGATTACGCCGTCCGGTTATCAGGGTTATGTGAAAAAGAATGCGGCTTCGGATGTATACACGGCAGTACCGGAAGATACATATACGGAAGAATACCAGTCCAATCTGTGCGGTTACAAGGTGAATATGACGTGGTTTCAGGTAACACAGCGTGCCGCCAATGCTTATATTGATACGTATTTAGAGGATGTTTCCGGTATTAATACGATTTCACCGACATGGTATTCGATTGCAGACGGCACCGGAGAGCTGACCAGTCTGGCATCGGATACGTTTGTAAGCAATATGCACGCCAGGGGCTTAAAAGTGTGGCCGCTTGTCAATGATTTTAATAATAATGTTGATTATGCAGCGTTTTATTCCAGTAAAACGGCAAGAACGAAGCTGATTAACAACCTGATGCAGGAAGCACGTCAGTATGGTTATGACGGCTACAATATTGATTTTGAATATGTAAAGAAAGATTTCGCGGACGATTATTTACAGTTCTTGCGGGAACTGTCTATCGCATGCCAGAATAACGGGCTGGTGTTATCCGTGGATAATTACAAACCGGCAAACCACAATGCCCATTATGAACTGGCAGAACAGGCGGTTTTTGTGGACTACATTGTGATTATGGGGTATGATGAGCATTACGCAGGTTCAGATGCGGGATCGGTGGCTTCCCTGCCATTTGTGGAGGACGGTATTTCAAGAGCTGTCAGCATGGTACCGTCAGAACAGGTGATTAATGCTGTTCCGTTTTACACGCGCATCTGGACGGAGAATGCCGGGGAAACCAAGAGCCGTGCAGTGGGAATGCAGGCGGCGATGGATGCTATGCAGGAAAATGGTGCAACAGCCGAATGGGACGAAACAACAGGACAGTATTACTGCACCTATGAAACATCCGCAGGAACGGTTCAGATATGGTTTGAAGAAGACCGCTCTATCGGTGAAAAGATGAAATTGTATTCAAAATACAAGCTGGGCGGTGTGGCAGAATGGAAACTGGGACTTGAAACCTCGTCGGTATGGAGTATTATTAGTAATGGACTAAACTACGCATCATAATAGAACGGTACGGTTCATACAATACAGTAAAAATAAGATGTGGCAGGGTAGTTTGAATCGAAAAAGACTGATTACGGGCATGACGGTGATTTTGCTGCTGGCAGTGTATACGGGAATGTATATTGTACTGCCCGCGGCAAGACAGACAGTAGGGAAAAATGAAACGTCAGAGAGCAGGCAGGAAGAAAATCAGACGGCACAGACAGACAGTACCAAAAGAACCGTTGTACTGGACAGCGGGCATGGCGGATTTGATCCGGGTAAAGAAAGCAGCGACGGCATATTAGAAAAACACATCAATCTTGCAATTGCAGAGCAGTTAAAGGAACTGCTGGAGAAAGAAGGAATCCGGGTTGTGATGACGCGGACAGACGATAATGGTCTGTATACAGAGAGTGATTCCAATAAAAAAATTGCAGATATGAAAAAGCGGTGTGCGATTATTGATGCAGCAAAGGCGGATATTGTTGTCAGCATTCATCAGAACAGCTATCAAAGCCCGGAAGTAAAAGGTGCGCAGGTATTTTATTATAAACATTCGGCAGAAGGTAAAAAACTGGCACAGATTTTGCAGAAATCTTTGAAGGAAAATCTGGATACGGAGAATAAGCGGCAGGAAAAAGAAGATAGTACATACTATATGCTGCTGCATACCGGTGCGCCGACTGTGATTGCGGAGTGTGGCTTTTTATCCAATCCACAGGAAGCGGCTCTGTTAAATACTGCCGAATACCGGCAGAAGGTCGCAGAAGCACTCTGCAAAGGAATATTGGAATATTTTACATCTACAGGAAAATGAAGAAAGCGCTGCATACGGCAGCAGAAATGGAAGGAACATGGAAACGATTATTGCACAAATCACAGAAAATGAAGAACAGAATCAAAAAATATATGAGCAGGCATCAGACATTTTAAAAAGAGGCGGTCTGGTAGCTTTCCCTACAGAAACCGTATATGGACTGGGTGCAGATGCGCTTGATGAGGAGGCATCGGCTAAAATTTATGCGGCAAAGGGAAGACCGTCCGATAATCCGCTGATTGTGCATATTGCGGATACAAAGGCACTGGAGGAGCTTTCCTGTGATGTTACCGCACAGGCAAAGCTTCTGGCGGAGAAGTTCTGGCCGGGACCGCTGACCATGATTTTAAAGAAAAGTGACTGTGTGCCAAAATCCATTACCGGCGGACTGGGTACGGTAGCCATCCGTATGCCGAGCCATCCGGTTGCAGCACAGTTAATCAGAACTTCCGGGGTGTATATTGCAGCACCGAGTGCCAATATTTCAGGGAAACCAAGTCCTACAAGAGGAGAACATGTCATTCATGATATGAAGGGCAGAATTGATATGATTATTGTAGACGATACGGTTGATATTGGTGTAGAATCTACGATTGTAGATTTAAGTGAAGATGTTCCTACAATTTTAAGACCGGGTTATATTACAAAAGAAATGCTTTCGGAAGTGCTGGGAGAAGTACGTATTGATCCGGCGATTATGGGCAGTGTAAAGCCGGGCGTTGTACCGAAAGCGCCGGGCATGAAATATAAGCACTATGCGCCCGATGCAGACCTTGCAATTGTAGAGGGTGACATCGATAAAGTTGTAGATAAAATCAACGCACTGACAAAGGAAAAAGAAGCCTTAGGATACCGTGTAGGTATTATGGCAACACAGGAAACAAAAGACCGCTATGAAAGCGGTGTTATAAAAGTAGTCGGCAGCAGAAAAGATGAGGCGACTGTCGCTCACAACCTGTACGCAGCTCTGCGGGAGTTTGACAAACAGCAGGTGGCATACATTTATTCAGAGGGCTTTTCTGAAAATCAGGTAGGGCAGGCAGTCATGAACCGGTTGATTAAAGCCGCCGGACATACTATAATAAATGTCTGAAAGTGACAGAAGCGAGGACTTTCTATGAATACGTATAGCAGAATTTTGTTTGTCTGTGCAGGAAATACATGCAGAGGTCCCATGGCGGCGACAATCATGCAGCAGTTTGTACAGGATATGGGTATCCTTACAGATTCAAGAGGAATGGTTGTCTTGTTTCCTGAACCTTATAATCCCAAGGCGGTTGCAGTCTGTGCGGGACACGGCATGATTATGCCGAGTAACAGTGCAGCACAGCTTGAGAATACGGATTTTGACAACAACACACTGGTACTTGTGATGAATCAGTCAATGAAGCAGAAGATTTATGAAAGCTATGACCGGGCAATTAATGTGTATACGCTCGGGGAGTTTGCCGGAGCGGGCGAAACAGAAATTGCAGATCCGTATGGACGGGGCATTGATGAGTATAACCAATGTTTTGAACAGTTGTATGTATTGATTGAAAAAGCAGCAGAAATAATCAGAAAGAACATGGAGGAAGAAAAAGATGATAGCAATCGGCAGTGATCACGGCGGAGTAGAGTTAAAGGAAAAGGTAATCAAGCATTTACAGGCACGCGGCATTGAGTGTGAAGATACAGGCTGTTACAGCACAGAATCCTGTGATTATCCGGTATATGCAAAGAAGGTAACAGATCTGGTGACATCCGGAAAATGCGAACTGGGTATTTTAATCTGTGGTACCGGTATCGGCATGAGCATGGCAGCCAATAAAGAGGATGGCATCCGTGCGGCATTGTGCCATGACTGTTTCAGCGCGGAAGCCACAAAACAGCACAACAATGCAAATGTATTATGTATGGGTGCAAGAGTAATCGGGGAAGGACTTGCCTGCAAAATCGCAGACATTTTTATTGATACTCCGTTTTCAAACGATGAACGTCATATCAGAAGAATCAGCATGTTTGACTAAATGGCGGATTAGAAGAAAGGTCAGGGAATGCAATGAGCGATAAGAGAAAAGATTACATTTCATGGGACGAGTATTTCATGGGCGTTGCAAAGCTTTCCGCCCTGCGTTCGAAAGATCCGAATACACAGGTGGGTGCGTGTATTGTCAGCGAAGATAATAAAATTCTCTCCATGGGATATAACGGACTGCCAAGGGGCTGCTCCGATGATGAATTTCCGTGGTCAAGGGAAGGCGATCCGCTGGATAATAAATATCTGTATACGGCACACAGCGAGCTGAATGCCATTTTAAATTATCAGGGCGGCACATTGCAGAATGCAAAAATGTATGTGACACTGTTTCCGTGCAATGAATGTGCGAAAGCGATTATTCAGGCGGGCATTAAGACACTGGTCTATGACTGCGACAAGTATTCTGATACGGCATCGGTGATTGCATCGAAAAGAATGCTCAATGCCGCAGGCGTACGGTATTATAAATACGATTCGACCGGAAGAACCGTGCAGATTGAACTGTAGGGTTCCGTGGAAATATGCTGTTTGTGCATGACAGCATGGACAAAAACAGTACAGTGTGTTTAAGGAAAAGTGTAGATAAAAAGGACTGTAAATGACAAAGCGCGAAGAAAAATGCTCAGAGCGTACTGTCAGTTACAGTTCTTAAAAAATTCATGGAAATTGATGTACTTACGTGTTATTGCAGTTTTGATAAATGATTCAAAGCCGGATTTAATACTTCATACCGTTCCAGTTCATCTAAATAATCTTTAAAATCCCCGTTATAAATAATAGAAAGCAGTGCATTGAGGCGGTGCAGGGAAGTTACCAGCATATCATTGCTGATAATGGACATGCGGCAGGCATCTGCCAGTTCATCTAAATCCACAACGCGGACAAAACCGTCATTTTCAATAATAACATCGGCAAGCAGATCGGTAAAAATATAAGTGTCGGTATTTTTATCATAGCTTGTGTCAATAATATCACAGTAAATATAAGCGAGCGTTCCGTTCTCCTTATAAAATTTGCTGATTTTCCAGCCGTGTTTTACGACATAGTAGGATATTCCATAGGAAAATTCTTCCTTTGGATGCAGTGTTTTCCAGCGGGTAATGATATGTCCGTCTGAAATGGACACAATCGTATCATTTTTTAAGTGAATACATTCTGAAGGAATGAGGCGTTTTCGGTAAAGTTCAGGCATAGACCATCCTCCTGTAAAAGTAATTTGTGTAAAATTGTTTCACAACCAAAGTTTATGGGCAAATTATAGCAATTTTTATAGGAAAATTCAATGTAAATGAAAATATTTCTAAAATAAATGCACAAAAATAAATGGACTTTTTTGTCGAGAAATGTTATTATATTAACAAGCATATAGGTCGAAAGGAAAAAATATGAGTGGAAAGGGTTCACCGTATCGGAATATTGTCCTGATTTCGCAGATTGGTATTAATATGCTTGTTCCTGTGTTTATATGTGTAGCGGTCGGTGTATGGCTGGATAACAGATTTCATACATGGTTTACGCTTCCATTGCTGATATTGGGGATTGCCGCGGGAGCCAGAAATGCTTATGCACTTGCGATGGATACTATCAGGATGGACGAAAAAAGACGGAAAAAAGAACAGGAGGAGCAGATTCAAGAAGTTCTGCGAAAGGCGAAGGATGAGAAAAATCATCGACAGGATTAAAGAGTTAAATGAAGTGCTTCCGGAAGTGTTTCTGGTAGATTTGCTTTATCTGCTGGCAGGAGAGCTGGTTATCTGGTTTTTGGTACCCAATAAGCAGATGTGTGCCGTGGGATTTCTTATGGGTGTAGTCTATTCCATATTCTCATCTGTTCATATGAGTTTTCGGATTCGTAAGATTGTTTACGGTCACGCGAATGAATCAAAGACCCTGCTTATCGGATATTTTATCCGTCTTGCAGTGATGCTTGTACTGTTTACAGTATTATATCTGTTTCATATCGGCGATTTATTGTGCGCGCTGATAGGAATGTTTTCTATGAAAGTATCGGCTTATTTACAGCCGTTTACTAATAAAATATTATCAAAAAAAGGAAGGTGAGAAAGTGGGAAGCACAATGATGACATCATTGGTGGCATGCGACAGCAGTTTTATGATTAAGTCGCTCTGTTCATTCCGGATACCCGGGGTTGATTATGACTTCAGTATCAATACCACCCATGTGGCGATGCTTTTAGTGTCTTTGTTTATCCTGATTGTTGCGATTATTGCAAGAGTCAAGATTAATAAAGCAAACGCATCGGATACGCCGGGAATGTTCCAGAATATTATTGAGCTGGTTATAGAGATGCTTGGCAGCATGGTTGATGGAATTATGGGTAGGAATGCCAACAGATTTGTAAATTACATTACAACCCTGTTTATCTTTATCATAATTTCAAACATTTCAGGGCTTTTTGGTCTTCGACCACCAACGGCAGACTACGGTGTTACATTAGCACTGGGTCTGATTACATTTGTACTGGTACAGTTTAACGGTATTAAAAAGAATCACGTTGGGCACTTTACAGCATTGTTTCAGCCAATATGGTTTTTATTCCCAATTAATTTAATTGGTGAGTTTGCTGTACCGCTGTCTCTTTCACTGCGTTTGTTTGGTAATGTTATGTCAGGAACCGTCTTAATGGGCTTGATTTATGATCTGCTCGGACCGTATACGGTAGCGTATCCGGCCCTGCTGCATGCTTATTTTGATTTGTTTTCAGGCTGCATTCAGGCATACGTATTCAGTATGTTGACGATGGTTTATGTCAACGACAAGATTGCCGACTAAGGGCAAAATATTATTCTATTTAAATGGAGGAAATGAAACATGAATATTAGTGGACAGGAATTTATTCAGGCTATGTCAGCAATTGGTGCCGGTATCGCAATGATCGCCGGTGTAGGTCCTGGTGTTGGTCAGGGTATCGCAGCAGGTCACGGTGCAGCTGCAGTAGGTAGAAATCCGGGTGCAAAGTCTGATATCACATCAACAATGTTACTTGGACAGGCCGTTGCCGAAACAACAGGTCTTTATGGTTTCGCCGTAGCGATTATCTTAATGTTTGTACAGCCATTCAAAGGTTAATGCCAACAGATAAGTGTAGAAACATTTAAGCTGGCAGGAAGGAGGCTAAAAACTTGAATAATTTAGGTACATTTGTCGCTTTGGCAGAAGGCGGGCGATTATTTGGACTTGATTTGCAGCTTCTTCTCGACGCAGCAATCACTGCGGTGAACGTATTTATTCTTTTTATTCTGCTTTCTTATATTTTGTATAATCCGGTACGGACGATGCTTAAGAAAAGACAGGATAAGATTACAAGCGACAGAGAAACCGCTGAATCCGACAAGGCAGAGGCTCTCGCATTAAAGAAAGAATATGAAGAGAAGTTAAAAGCAGCTGATAAAGAAGCTGAAAGTATCCTGAGTGAAGCAAGAAAAGTTGCCATGCACAATGAGCAGAAGATTGTTGATGAAGCAAAGCAGGAAGCTGCACGAATCATTGAGCGCGCAAATGCGGAAGCAGAACTTGAGAAACAAAGAGTTGCAGACGAAGTAAAACAACAGATTATTTCAGTTGCTGCTGTAATGGCGTCAAAGTTTGTTGCAAAAGCAATGGATGATCAGGAAAATGATGCTCTGATTGAGCAAACTTTAAATGAAATGGGTGAGAATACATGGCTAAGTTAGTATCAGCAACTTATGGTGATGCGTTATTTGAACTTGCCGTGGAGGAATCCAAAGTAGATTCATTGTATGCGGAAGCAACAGACTGTTTGAAGGTTTTTGAAGAAAACAGCGAGCTTGGCAGATTACTGAATCACCCTAAGATTGATAAGAGTGAAAAAGAAAAGGTTATTGAAAATGCTTTTGGACAGTTTGTTTCAAAGGATATAACCGGTCTGCTTGTGCTGATGGTTTCAAAAGACAGGCAGAAACAAATTATGGAAACACTCCGGTATTTTATCGGCAAAATCAGAGAATATAAAAAAATCGGCAGCGCGGTAGTATCTACAGCAAAGCCGCTGACAGCCGCACAAAAAGAAAAAGTGCTTTCCAGACTGCTTGCAACGACAGGGTATGTGGATTTTGAGATTGATTATATCGTAGATGAGTCCCTCATCGGCGGTATGGTAATCAGAATCGGTGACAGGGTCGTAGACAGCAGTATAAAGACAAAATTAGACGAGTTTGCAAAGGATTTGAAAAAAATCCAGTTGGCATAACTTGTACATTAATAGAAAGAGGGTGCGTTGGCTCCATGAATTTAAGACCGGAAGAAATCAGCTCGGTAATTAAAGAGCAGATCAAAAGATATTCTACGGAACTCGAAGTATCTGACGTCGGTACGGTTATTCAGGTAGCAGATGGTATCGCCCGTATTCATGGCCTTGAAAAGGCGATGCAGGGTGAACTTCTGGAATTCCCGGGTGAAGTATACGGCATGGTTTTAAACCTGGAAGAAGATAACGTTGGTGCGGTTTTACTTGGTGATTCAAGAAACATCAACGAAGGAGATACCGTAAAGACAACAGGCCGAGTTGTAGAGGTTCCTGTTGGCGATGCGATGTTAGGTCGTGTCGTAAACGCACTGGGACAGCCAATCGACGGCAAGGGACCGGTTAATACCGAAAAGTTCCGTCAGATTGAACGAGTTGCCTCAGGTGTTATTACAAGAAAATCCGTAGATACACCGTTACAGACAGGTATCAAAGCGATTGATGCCATGGTACCAATCGGACGTGGACAGCGAGAATTAATCATCGGTGACCGTCAGACAGGTAAGACTGCCATTGCGATTGATACAATCATTAATCAGAAAGGTCAGAATGTAAAGTGTATTTACGTTGCAATCGGACAGAAGGCTTCAACCGTGGCTTCGATTGTAAAGACATTAGAAGAATATGGCGCGATGAGCTATACAACAGTAGTTGCATCTACTGCCAGTGAACTTGCACCGTTACAGTATATTGCACCATATGCCGGATGTGCGATTGGTGAAGAATGGATGGAACAGGGACAGGATGTACTTGTTGTCTATGATGACTTGAGCAAGCACGCAGCTGCATACCGTACACTTTCCTTACTCCTTAAAAGACCACCAGGACGTGAGGCTTACCCTGGTGATGTATTCTACTTACATTCAAGACTCTTAGAGAGAGCTGCAAGAATGTCAGATGAGTACGGCGGAGGTTCCCTGACTGCGCTTCCGATTATCGAAACACAGGCAGGCGATGTTTCTGCATATATTCCGACAAACGTTATTTCTATCACAGATGGTCAGATCTATCTGGAAACAGAAATGTTTAATGCCGGATTCAGACCTGCTATCAATGCCGGTCTTTCTGTATCACGAGTTGGTGGTGCTGCCCAGATTAAGGCGATTAAAAAGATTGCAGCGCCAATCCGTGTGGAACTGGCACAGTACCGGGAACTGGCATCTTTTGCTCAGTTTGGTTCAGAACTGGATGCAGATACAAAGGAAAAGCTCGCACAGGGTGAAAGAATTAAGGAAATGTTAAAGCAGCCGCAGTATCAGCCAATGCCTGTTGAATATCAGGTCATGATTATTTATGCGGTTACGAAGAAGTATGTCATTGATGTTGCAGTAGACAGAATTCTCGATTTCCAGAAAGGATTGTTTGAACTGATTGATACAAAGTATCCACAGATTCCGGAAACAATCCGTACAACAAAAGTGCTTGATGAAGAAACAGAAAAAGCTTTAATCAGTGCGATTGAAGAATTTAAGAAAACTTTCAAATAATAGCGAAGCTTAGAATGGAGGTAATTGATTATGGCCTCAATGAGAGACATAAAAAGGCGTAGAGACAGTATTCAAAGTACCGGTCAGATTACCAAAGCCATGAAGCTCGTTTCCACTGTAAAACTTCAGAAAGCGAAGGGAAAAGCAGAGAGCACAAAACCGTACTCCGATTTAATGTATGAAACTGTGAGCAATATTCTTGCAAAGTCAGGAAATATTAACCACAAGTTTTTAAAAGCAGGAGATTCCAATAAAAAAGCGGTGATTGTGATTACTGCAAACAGAGGACTTGCAGGCGGCTATAACAACAATATAGCCAAGCTCATTACAAATAGCGATATCCCGAAGGAAGATGCATATATTTATGCAATCGGACGAAAGGGTAAGGAAGTTCTTGAAAGAAAAGGATATGAAATCAAGGCGGATTATTCCGATGTGATTAACGAGCCGATGTATACAGATGCAAAAGAAATCTGCAATGAAGTGCTGGAGCTTTTCACAAACGGAGAAATTGGCGAAATCTATCTTTCTTATACATCCTTTAAGAACACCGTTGTCCACGAACCAAAACTCATTAAGCTGCTTCCGGTTGAACCGGAGCAGCAAAAAGAGGGCGGTACAGAAAGCACGGCACTGATGAACTATGAGCCGGATGAAGATGAGGCACTAAATATGATTATACCAAAGTACATCTGCAGTTTAATCTATGGTGCGCTTGTTGAATCCGTAGCGAGTGAGAACGGTGCCCGTATGCAGGCGATGGATAGTGCTACAAGTAATGCAGAAGAAATGATTTCAGACCTGTCATTGAAGTTTAACAGAGCACGTCAGGCTTCAATTACACAGGAACTGACAGAGATTATTTCCGGTGCAAACGCCATAGAGGGATAAAAAGTGAAACCGCATCAATGATGCAGCATGGAGGTAAAGAATGGCAGAAAGAAATGTTGGTAAAATTACTCAGATTATCGGTGCCGTACTGGATATTAAGTTTCCGGAAGGCACACTGCCAGAGATTAATTCAGCAATTGATATTCAGACAAAAGATGGCGGCAGGCTCGTAGTTGAGGTTGCGCAGCATCTTGGTGATGATACAGTAAGATGTATTGCCATGGGTCCGACAGACGGACTTGTCAGAGGTATGGAAGCAGAATCTACAGGTTCTGCTATTTCCGTACCGGTTGGTGAAGAAACTCTCGGCAGAATGTTTAATGTTCTGGGTGAACCTATAGATAATAAACCGGCTCCTGAAGTGAAACAGCACATGCCGATTCACAGAAAGGCACCTACTTTTGCAGAACAGTCTACAACAACAGAAATGCTTGAAACAGGTATCAAGGTTGTTGACTTACTGTGCCCTTACCAGAAGGGTGGTAAAATCGGTCTGTTCGGTGGTGCCGGTGTAGGTAAGACGGTATTAATTCAGGAACTGATTCGTAATATTGCAACAGAGCACGGCGGATATTCCGTATTCACTGGTGTAGGCGAACGTACCCGTGAAGGTAACGACCTTTACTATGAAATGAAGGAATCCGGCGTTATCGAAAAGACAACCATGGTGTTCGGACAGATGAACGAACCACCTGGAGCCAGAATGAGAGTTGGTTTAACAGGTCTTAC